>Ga0209211_10001442_pt1 | contig 44982 bp, 42 predicted proteins | sample RifGroA2_FD_183992 | JGI IMG/M metagenome (GOLD analysis project Ga0209211, IMG submission 183992) | Groundwater microbial communities from Rifle, Colorado, USA - Groundwater A2 (SPAdes) (version 2) | ecosystem: Environmental > Aquatic > Deep subsurface > Groundwater | place: Rifle, Colorado...
CCCCAGTCAATAGCGCCGCCTTCACCCCAAACGGTTTCAAAAGATCGGTCAGCGTTTTCTCATGCTGGTCCGCCAGTACCTGGGTCGGCGCCATAAATGCCGCTTGATACCCGGATTTGACGGCCGCCAGAACCGCCGCCGCCGCCACCACCGTTTTCCCCGATCCCACGTCTCCCTGAAGCAGGCGGTTCATCGGAATATTTTTTTCCAAATCCGCCGTAATTTCATCTATTGAAGTCCTCTGATCTCCGGTCAACTCAAACGGCAGGGAATCTAGAAATTGGTTAAAAAGCGATTTATTATATTGAATTATCTTTGCCTTTCGACTTTGGCGAAACTTTTTTCGCCTCACCAGGCCTATCAACTGGAATTTCAATATTTCGTCAAATCCCAACCGCCGTCGGGCTTCTTCAAACTTCGCCACCGAGTCGGGAAAGTGTATTTGCGCCAGAGCCGACTTTAAATCCATAAAGCTATTTTCCCGGATTAACTCCGGCGGCAGCCAGTCGGCAATTGATGCCAGTACCGAAAATCGTCCTTGATACCAAGGCAAAATTCCCAAAATCAAACCGATCTTGGTTCTCAACCATTTTGACGTAATTCCCTTGGTTTCCGGATATACCGGCGCCAGCCGGCCGGTATGAATCAAGTCTGGAAAGGCCAGGCCTTTATATACCTCGTATTCCGGATTTCTTATAGTTAACCATTTCCCGTCTCTGTCAATCACCCCCGCTGCCGACAACATCGTCCCGGCGGCAATCGAGTCCCTCAAGTATGGCTGATTAAACCAGATTAACTTAATTTCTCCCGTTGGGTCCGCCACAATTGCTTCCTGAATCGAAAATCCCCGCCGCCGCGTCGGTTTGAAAATAAATTTTTCCACCGTTCCCGTAACTGTTGCCGTTTCTCCCGGCTGAAGTTTGTTTATCGGTGACACCAACGAAAAATCCTGATGCCGCGCCGGATAATAATGGAGTAAATTCTCTATGGTTGCAATTCCCAATTTCTTCAACAAAATCGCGGATTTTTCCCCCACCATCGGCAAAACATTCACCGAATCTGAAAGGTTCATATTAAAAACTCAACAACACCGGCAACAGCGAGGTTAAAAGCAGGGCCAGCGAAGCCGCCACTGTAATCACCACCCAAATTTTCCTCTGTCTCCTAGTCAATTGCATATTTTTAACCACTTCCGTTTACCGACCTTAATTATGCTTCCGGGTTTTATTTCTGAAATCTGAAATCTGAAATCTGAAATCTGAAATTGGTCTACCCAAACTGCTCTCTGTTCAATCAACCTCTTCACCTCTCCCCTGCTTGATACCAAACCCGACTTTTCCAGTAAATCAATCACCGTTGCTCCAGTTGAAAGTCGCGACAGCGAAAATTCCGGCATCTCCTCCGGCGTCTCCCCCTGTTGAATTGTTTTTTCAAATTCTGCTAACGCTTTTTGCGCCTGATTTTTCCCATGAAACTGCTTGACAACCTCATTCGCCAGCTCTTTCTTAGCATCCATCGGATTCACTTTATTTGATGAAAGATCCTGTTTGACTACTTTAATTCGTGAAACCGGAATGTCCGTCACCAGTTCCATGTATGTGACGATCTGCTCGTCGGGAATCCTCATCAGTTTCCCAAACATATCCTGCGCGCTATCCGTCAGCCAGACGCAATTGCCACTGGTTTTGCTCATCTGTTTGCCGTCGGTTCCCAAAATCATCGGCGTCGTCAGCACGTATTTTTCTTTCCCCTTCATTTTCCGCATCAGTTCTCTCCCCACTAGCATATTAAATTCCTGATCCGTGCCGCCGATCTCCAAATCCACGTCCATCGCCACCGAATCGTACCCCTGAAGCAACGGATACATCGTCTCGTGATACCAAACCGTATCGCCTTTTTCCAGGCGACGCTGAAACATTTCTCGTTTAAACAACTGAACCGCCGAAATATTTGAAGCAATATTGATGATGCCTTTGAGGGTCAACGGCACCAGCCAATCCCCATTTTGTTTAACAGTCACTTTGTCAAAATCCACAATTTTTTCCGCTTGCCTTTTCCAGTCCTTAATATTTTCCTCAATTTCTTCTTGAGTGATCAGTTTTCGCGCCGAATCTCTCTGCGACGGATCGCCTACCAGCACCGTTCCGGTTCCAAATAGAAAGATTACCTCATGCCCCGCCTCGGCAAACTCCATCAGTTTTCGAAGTCCTACGGAATGCCCCAAATGCAATTTCATCCCCGTCGGATCAAACCCCTGATAGAGCCGTATTTTCCGTTCTAAAATTAGTATCTCCAACCCCTCCCGGCTGGGAAGTATCTTTTCAACCCGACGAATAAGAAGTTCGTTATTTTGATTCATAGTCGATTAAAGATTTTATCAAGAATCATTTTAACCTTTTTCTCTACAGATGTTTTATCAGGCAAGGGTTCGACTACCCGCTCAAACAGCATTGTAATACGTTTCAACTGATTTTGCACTGCCAGACGTTGATTGTCGTCAGTCGGCACTAAATCCAACTTTTCGGAAACTTTTTCACCTTGGGATAATAAAATCCTTCTTGACGGATCAGTACAGATATACGGACTCTCCAAGGGTTTTGATTGATCAAGAGTCACTCCGGGCTTGATAAATATTGATTTAATGTCTAAGTCTAGATTTTCGTCGAAGTGAACCTCATCAGTTCGATGTTGATTCTCTTTTGCGGAAAACATCCAGCCGATTTTGATTCCTGTCTTATGGCGATGGAAAAAATGATTGACATCCCTTATCTCCAGATTCTCGTAAGAGTCAGGTAAAGCCTGGGGAAATAACTCTGACGCTTTGGAAATATGCCAGTTGGGAAATTGAAATTTAGAAATTGTCCGACGGAAGAGTTTATCTTGGAGGCCCGACATCTTTTTAGCTCTATCTTTTGGAGTTGCATTAGCCAGCCAAGCATGCTGGTCCGCAATTAGTAAAAATACATGCGAATTTGGAATCGCTTGTTTAATAAACTCGGCACTCAATAGAAAGCCAAGTATATCGAAAGGAATTGCCTGAGATAACTCACTGGGGGTAGCGATTCCCGTACCCAAAAATACGTTGGCAAAATCATTTTTAATCACAATAGGTCCCTGTCCCGGCCAAAAAAGCGGGTTTTGAGATAATTTTTTTTCTGATATGACAGTCAACTTGTTATCCATGTGCTGGGAGAGGGATTTGAACCCCCGTAGCTCGTAAAGAGCGGCTGTTCTACAGACAGCCCCGATTGGCCGAACTCCGGCATCCCAGCTGATCATCAAAAAACCCCGCCCTCACGCTCCTACCGATTTGGTAGAAACACAAGGGCGGGGTTTTCCCGCGGTACCACCTTGGTTTGGTTTACTCGTTATGTCAATAAAAAACCTCGCATCACGCGAGGCATCGTCAACACTTCGGATTCGAGTAAACCCTTATTGTTCACGTGCTCCGTCTCTTTTGTGACACACGCTAGCGATATCACGGTCGCCCCCGTCTTGAGACTCATCCCGATATCTTTAGATATCGTTTCTTTCCTCAAGAAGCTTGCCCTGAAGTTACGCTCTTCGGCTGAGTGCACGTAGAGCACGAGCCGAAGCAAGTATACTTTAGGGCTCCGGAGGGTAATTCGGTATTCTGTCTTTCGTTCCGCTTTCACCAGCCGCGGAATCTCTACTGTCGCAGACAGACTCTACTTCACCTCCTTCAACGCCTTTAATGTCAATCTAAATGATATTTTACCCCACTCTTGTCAGTTGTCAAGAAGAGTGATAAAGTAACTTCATGGTGCTGACAAATAAAGATCTAAATAAACCGTATTAAAGAAAACATTAAGCGATCGCTTATTCTAAAATTTAATACAAATGATTTCATGATTTGGAAATTAGTTGGATTTTTAGCTGATAAAACGTTAGTGTAAACGATATTAAAGTTTTCGATACGCGATCGCTTATTGAAAACTTTAATATCTTTAAGTAGAATTTCCTCTTTCCCGGCTACGGGCAATACAACAATATACAACAATACTGATGTACAGCTATATTTAGGCGACAGCTGGTTCTGCGCGGAAACCGAAGCTCAAAAAGCCGGATTTACTAGCGGTAATCTCTCACTCTTGCCAGTTGTTAAGCTACGTGGTAAATTTGGCTTATGGACTTCGCTCGATTGGCAAAACAAAGACGCCGCAAAATGTCTTCACTTGGTCGTTTCTCCCGATTCAACCGTTTTCGGCTAATCAAATGGGCGGCGACTTCGGTCATCGCCGGCAGTTTGGCCGCGCTTCTGGGGACTGCCGCCGTCTTCGCCTGGTTTTCCCGCGACCTGCCCTCCCCTGACCGGGTGGTCCGCCGCGAGGGATTTTCCACTCAAATCTTGGCCCGCGGCGGCCAGTCGCTCTACGACGTCTATAGCGACGTCCAGCGCCGGCCGGTTAATTTTGGCGACGTTCCCCAGGCGCTTAAGCAAGCCACGATCAGCGTCGAAGATAAAAATTTTTATTCCCATCAGGGATTTGACTCTTTGGGCATGGTTCGGGCGGTTTTTAACATCGCCGTCCGCGGCCGGCTCCAGGGCGGCTCCACCCTGACCCAGCAATTAGTCAAAAACGTCCTGCTGACATCGGAGCGGACTCTGCCGCGGAAAATCAAGGAATTTGTTCTGGCGGTCCAAATTGAAAAAAAATTTACTAAAGACCAGATTCTCCAGATGTATCTTCAGGAATCTCCCTACGGCGGCGCCGCCGTCGGCGTTGAGGCCGCCGCCAAAGTTTATTTCGGCAAGCCGGTCAAAGATTTAAATCTGGTTGAATCCGCCTTTCTGGCCGGCATGCCCCAGGCCCCCAGCCGTTATTCGCCTTATTCCGGAATTAATCCCGACGCCTACATCGGCCGCACCCGCCATGTCCTCAAGCGGATGAGGGAAGACGGATATATTACTCGCGATCAAGAGCAAGACACCGACGCCCAAATTTCCCAATTGAAATTTAATCCCCAGGGCCAAACTTTGAAAGCTCCCCACTTTGTCATGTACGTCAAGGATTTATTGGTTAGCCAATTCGGCGAGGCCGCGGTCGAGGGCGGCGGCCTGAAGGTCACCACAACTTTGGATTTTCCCCTTCAGGAAAAAGCCCAGTCAATCGTTACCGAAGAAATTGACAAAGTCAAAAATCTTGATATTAGTAACGGCGCCGCCTTAGTTGAAAATCCCCAAACCGGCGAAATTCTGGCCATGGTCGGTTCCAAAGATTTCTTCTCCGAAGAGATAGACGGCCAAGTCAATGTAGTTTTATCCAAACGCCAGCCCGGCTCGGCCATCAAGCCAGTGACTTACGCCGCCGCCTTCCGCCAGGGATACACTCCGGCCACCATGCTGGTTGACGCCAAAACCGTTTTTGACAGCGGCGACCCCGACAAGCCCTATGAACCGGAAAATTACGACGGCAAGTTTCACGGCCCGGTCCAGCTCCGCTACGCCCTCGGTTCCAGTCTTAACCTGCCGTCCGTCAAACTTCTGCAATTAGTGGGACTCAAAAATATGCTGACTCTGGCCAATGAAATGGGTTTGACCACCCTGGAACCGACCGCCGCCAATATGAAACGTTTCGGCCTATCCGTCACATTGGGCGGCGGCGAAGTCCGGCTGCTTGATTTAGTTTCCGCTTACGGCGCTTTTGGAAACGGCGGCGCCAAAATCGAGCCGGTCGCCATTCTCAAGATCGAAAACCGGGCCGGAGACGTAATTTTTGAACATAATCAAACCAAAGGCAAACAGGTTTTATCCCCTCAAGAAGCGTTTTTAATCAGCAATATTCTCTCGGATAACAGCGCCCGGCTGTTAACTTTCGGCGTCAATTCACTCCTGAATATGGGATCCCGGCCGGTGGCGGTCAAAACCGGGACTACCAACGATAAAAAAGATAACTGGGCGGTCGGCTGGAGTAGAAGCGTCGTTGCCGGCGCCTGGGTGGGAAATAATGATAACTCCGAAATGAAGCAGGTCGCCTCCGGAGTTTCCGGCGCCTCTCCAATTTGGCGGCGGTTGATGTTAGAAACACTTAATCTTTATCCGGCGGAAAATTTTGCCGTTCCTCCGGGAGTTGTTACCGGAGAGGTAGATGTTATTTCCGGGTACGTCAGCCATGACGGTTGGCCGTCCCGGACCGAATATTTTATTGAGGGCGCGGTCCCGGACGGCCCCGACTCGGTCCATACCAAACTGACTGTTTGCAAAAACAACGGCAAGCTCGCCGGGCCGGTGGAAATCGCCACCGGCGATATCGAAGACCGGGAATTCATTATATTAAAGTCTTCGACTTCTCTTCCCGAAGCCGACCAAAAACGCTGGCAGGAAGGCATTGACGCTTGGATTAGCACCCAAACCGATTCCCGCTATCACCCCCCGACCGAAAACTGTGACGGCGGAGACGAACTTATAATTAGAGCCAAAACCCCGTCCGACAAATCCAGAATCAATAATAATGATCTTGACTGGGAAGTTGAAATTATTTCGAGTAAAAAACCGGATAAAGTGGAAATCTTCGTCAACGGACAAACTCGCCAAATTCTGACTTCGCCGCCATGGAAATCAACTCTCCGCTTGGACAACGGCACCCATACTTTGAAATTCAAAGCCCGGGTCGAAGGCGGCCAGGAAGCCGAATCCGGCGAAATCAAAATCGGAGTCAACCAAGACTGGAATTCGTCACCGACGCCTACGCCAACACCGCCGCCTACGCCAACACCGAAATTATAATCAGGAGTCCCGACCCCGGATCGGGACTCCTGAAAATACCAACGCCAACGCCGCCAAGATTGCTTCTTTTTGTTTATTCACTTCTGCCTGCGTCAACTGTTTATTTTCGCTGTTGAACTCCACTCTTAGCGTCACCGTATTTTCCCATCTGTCAATGACTTTAATAGATTTAACCAAAGAGGATTTTTTCTTTATCGCTTCGATAATCGGCCCCAGCATGGATTTTGGCGGCAGGTTTAAAGTTATATCCTCACTAATCGCGGAATATTTCGCCGGCGGTTTCAAAGTTACCGTTTTTACGGCAATTTTCTTAATCAAGTCAAAATCCAAATCCAAAATCCACACCGCCTGCCGCAATCCGTAACCCGCTGCAATCTCCCCGCTGGCTTGTCCGATAACTCCCATAGCCAGTTTATTAGAATAAACTATGCCGCTTTTTCCTTCCGTTAAATTATCCACCCCGGCCATTTCTACCTTAGTATCAATTCCCAATTCGCCCGCCAAAGCCGCCAGATGCCCCAAAATAACTTCCGCCGGCCGGTGGGTCGCCAGCGTCAGCCGCAATTTCTCCTCCGGCAATTCTTGGGCGCCTTTTTTCAAAAACACCGTTGCCAGTTCAAACACCGACACCGGCCAAAGCGGTTCGTTTTGCTTCATAGCGCCCAGCAGTCCGGACCATAGCGAAGTTCGTAAATATTCCCAGTCCTCGCTTAACGGATTGGATAACTTTAATGGCTTATCGGCCGCCCCCAAAATTTTGGTATCTTTGGCCGAAACCAGCGGCGTGGTGTAAAGTTCGCTGTACCCAAGATGCGCCGCCATAATTTTTACTTCCGATTCAAGCCGGAGTTTCTGGCCCGGGTCGGTCAGGGGAATTTTTCCCTCCGGAATCAAGCTCCCAAACTTGCCGTATCCCCAAATCCGCGCGATTTCTTCTATTAAATCAACGTCAATCTTAATCCCATTCGCCAACCACGACGGCGGAGTCGCCGTTAACCCCACTTTATTATAATGAAGTGAGAATCCGAGGTTAACTAAAATCTGCGCTGCTTCTTCATGTTTCACCTGATGATTAAGATATGTGTCCATCATTTCCCAAGATAAACTTATCGGACCGGCTGCTGGCCTCTTTTCAAAAATATCCAAAACCTGTTCTCGAGCTTTTCCCTTGGCCCACTTTTCTAAGAGTCTTGCCCCTTCCGTCAGAACCGGCCCCACCGCTTCGATATCCGGATCCTTCTCAAAAATTTGCGCCGCCGCCGTCCGCTGTTGCAGTCTCAAAGACGTTTTCCTGATTCTTTTGGGATCATACTTTTGCACAAACAATAAAACGTTTTTGGTTTTTTCGGAAACCGCGCTGTTGGCTCCACCCATTATGCCGCATAAATCAATCAATCTTCCCTTGCCATCTTCAATTACGATATCTCCGCCCGGCAGGGAAAATGTTTTCCCGTCAAGAGTGGTGATTTTTTCTCCTTTTCGCGACTCTCGTAAAATCATTTTGTGCCCGCCGATTAAATCATAATCAAACACGTGGACCGGCTGGCCATAGCCGTGCATCAAATAATTGGAAATATCCACAATATTATTTATCGGCCGGTGTCCGGCCAGAGTTAATCTGGCTTGGGCTTTCAGCGGCGACGGTTTAACTTTGACATTTTCGACTAAAACCGCCGCAAATCTGGGGCACAGCCGCTGGTCAATTTTTACTTTTAAATAATCTACACCTGCGACACAAGGTCTAACCTTTGCCCCGCAAAGGTTAGACCTTAATGCTGCTTCAATTCCATTTCTCTTCAAAATTACCGCCGCTTCCCGGGCTATCCCCAAAACGCTGTACATATCAATCCTATTGGTGGTAACCTCGATATCGTAAACATAGTCGCCGTCCTTTTTGATCACCGTCTCCACCGACGGTCCCGACAGCGACAACAGCCGACCAATCTCTTCCGGCCCCGCCTCGGTTTTGAGAAAATCCAATAACCAGGAATGCGGAATTAAAATATTCATTGTTTTAGAACTCTCAAATCCGTACTATTCAATAGACGAATATCATCAATCTTAACCCCCGGTTTCATGGCGTAGGTCCGCTCCACTCCCCAGCCGAAAGCGAATCCGGTGTATTTTTCCGGATCTATTCCGCCATTCCTTAATACCGCCGGATGGACCATCCCGGCTCCTCCGACTTCATGCCAGCCGCTCTTGCAAAACCTGCACCGGTCACCGCCGATAATTTTTCCTGTCCCTTTACAATTAGGACAAGAAAAATCTACTTCAAGACTCGGTTCGGTAAACTGGAAATGAAACGGCCTTAGCCGGCTTTTGGCTCCCGGACCGTAAAATTCGCCCGCGAAATAATCAATTACTCCCTTGAGATGGGCGATGGAAATACCCTTATCCACTACTAACCCCTCAAACTGGATAAACGATACCAGATGGGTTACGTCCTGTTGCCGTCGGAAACAAGGAGCAATATTGAGCATTCTGATTGGGGGACTCCCGACTCGTTCCATTTCCCTGACCTGGCCGTTACTGGTATGCGGCGTCAGCACCATTTTTCCTAACTTCGGATGCGCCGGCGCGTCTACGAAAAAAGTTTCAAATTCGTCCCGGGCCGGATGATCGTGCTCCATATTTACCGCTCCGAACGGATACCAATCCCAATCCACCGTCGGATACCGGACCCGGGTAAACCCGATTTTCTCGAAAATTCCGGTAATTTCGTCAACCGCTTTGGTTACCGGATGGACGTTCCCCAGCCCCGGATCAATTCCCGGCGCCGTCAAATCCGTCCACCCGGAGTCGCCAACACTCAAAATCTCCCCGCCTTTGGCGGATATCGCCTCTTCAATCACCCGTTTTAGATCATTAATCGCTTCTCCCGCCCCGGTCTTCTCCTCCGCCGCCATCTTTGGAATTTCCGCCAGCATCCGGTTTATCTCCCCCTTCCGTCCCAAATACTTCACCCTCAACTCCTCCAGCTCCTCCCTTCCCCCCGCCCCGGTAATCAGCGCAATGGCATTATTTTTAAAATTCAAAATTTCCTCTGCAGTCATATTCAGTCCATTTTAACAGTTTTCTCCGCGATCGCGTTGATCTATGTAAAGTTTAGGAACTATTCGTTCACGCCTCATGGCGAGACTATCGGCGGGTGTTTTGTACCAAAACAAAAAAGCTCCCTTTTGGGGAGCTTGGCTTTCTTGATTTTCTCTTTTTTACTTTTTACTTGTTACTTTTTACTTTCTTGCGCCGCCGCTCCCCTACTATTTTATGTAAGTAAAAAAGAAAACAGCGGTGAAATATCGCCCGGTTGTCATTGCTATTGTATTTTAACTGCCTTTTCTGGCGGTGTCAACCACTACTTTAAATGCTTCCGAATCTTTAACCACCAAGTCCGCCAGGATTTTCCGGTCCAGCTCAATTTTGGCGTCTTTGAGCATTTTGATAAACGCCGAATACTTCACATTCTCGGCGTAAGTTTTCAATCCGGCGTTAATCCGCTGGATCCACAGCCGCCGAAAATCTCTTTTGCGCCGCTTCCGGCCTATGTAGGCGTATTGTCCGGCGTGAAGCAGGGCTTCCTTGCTGACCCTGTACAGCCGTCCCTTGGTCATCCGCATCCCCCTCGTCAGCTTCAGTACTTTTTTGTGCCGCCTGTGTCTGGTAAATCCCGTTTTGACTCTCATCTTGCCCTCGCTCCCATCATTCTCCTGATCTTCGTCGCCATTTTGCCGGTGACTTCCCGCGGAATCCGGTAAGCCCGAATCGCCTTCTTAGGTTTCTTGCGCCGCAGATGGCGCATATTCTGGGCCCGCCGCATTACCTTCCCGGTCTTGGTCACCTTAAATCTGATTTTCACTACCGACGGCACTTTATGTTTTGGCATATAACTTCCAAAAAACTAACAAACTTACAAACTGACAAACTAACAAATAAATTAACAAATGAAAAAAAATCAACAAAACACTTTTCTGCTTTTTATTTTAGTTTGTTTTTACGGTTTTTTTGTTAGTTTGAGCTTTTGTTCGTTTGTTCGTTTTTTCTCTCGGCGGGCTTTACCGTCATTTGCAGCACATTTCCCCTAAATTTGGCATCCTGTTCGACTGCTCCGGCTCCGGCCAGTTCGGTCATTACTTTTTTCAATAAGTCATATCCAAACTGTTTTTTACTCATCTGCCGGCCGCGGAACCAGACATTAAACCTGACTTTGTCGCCGTCAACCAGGAATTTCTTTGCCCGCTTAACCCGCACCATCAAGTCATTCTCCGCCATAAACGGCGTCAGCCGGACCTCTTTGATTTCCTGTGCTTTAGATTTCTTTTTGCTTTCCTGCTCTCTTTTCTCTTGCTGAAATTTAAATTTGGCAAAATCAATGATTTTGGCTACCGGCGGATTGATATTCGGCGCCACCAGCACCAAATCCATCCCCGCCTCCTGCGCCCTTTTCAGGGCGTCGCCTTTGGTCATTATTCCCAGCTGTTCGCCGGTTTCAGATACAACCCGCATCTCGTTGGCGCGGATATAATGGTTAATGTAATAAAACTGTTTAATAGTTCTACTCCCTAAACTTCGTCATTGCGAGGGATGTACCGTCCGGTAAGTCCCGTGGCAATCTCGTATTTTACCAAGCTCATTCTTTAAATACAACTTACATCCACTTCGGCTTTTTCGTGGCTTCCAACTGTTGGTGACAAAATTCGCAATATCTGGCCTTGTATCCCGCCGAATGTGCGACAGCCCAGTATACTTCCACCCACTTGCCTTTCTTGTGTCCCATCCATGAACAAATTAATGTCCGCTTTACAATTGATACAAACTCATCTGCAAATATCTTCATAACTTATTTTAACATTAACAGAAGTTTCGCTTTGTCATTCTGACTTGTCTGCCCGCTGCAATAGATGAATTAAGCTAGTTTATTTCCCGAAAGTCAAATTTTGCCGGATAAAACCACCCAAAAAACTGATAAGAAGTTTATGTGTTAAAATTCGACTGATGACAAACAAAATAATTTCCAGTCTTCCGCCAGAAAACACTATAAAACTTACCGATCGCTCTTTTTGGGTATCTCTTACTTCAAAAGGCAATTCGGCGTCACTCCTTGCGGAGATAAAGCCGGCACTGTTTCTACAAGGATCTTAAAATTTTCGAAATCTGTGTTTTCAACTTTGGAAGATCTTTCTTTGAAGTTTCCCAAACAATATTCATTTCAATCCCAAAATAATGATGAATCAGCTTATCACGCATTCCGGCTATTTCCCGCCATTCAACTTCCGGATGCGCTTTTCTAAAGCTTGTTGGTAAGTTTTTGGCAGCTTCACCGATAATTTCAATCCTTCTGATAACCGCGTCTTGGGTTTTAACATCTCCGTAGAACTCCTTTTCAGAAATATTCGCTACATGATTTTTTATCTCATCCATGCTTTCAAGAATATGGCGGATGAAAATTTTAGGATTTTTTTTCATAAAATATCTTTTGATCATTTAGGATCGTATTTCGTAGCATTGGGTGAACAGACCCGTACGTTAAGAGATCAACTTTTCTTCCCAACTTGTCCTCTAAAATAAACTGTAGTCTCATTAGATCCAATAAACTTTTTCTTTCATCAAACCTTACTAAAATATCAACGTCGCTTTTCTTTTTCGCTTCACCCCTAACCATAGAACCAAAAAGCGCGGCCTTCACCACTCCCTGTCGTTTCAGGGTTGGAATTATTTTTCTGGTGATTGCTTTAACTTGGGATTGCATACCTAAATTCTAGCATACGGAAGACATCACGCTTATTCAACAGTCTCTTCGATTATGTATTTACCTTCTCGTCAATTTCTTTTCGAATATATCCGATAAAAGTTTCAATCGGAAACGGAGTAATTCCGTAAAGGTCTAACCTTTACTGCCTGTAAAGGTTAGACCTTTACTAACGGTTGACATTCTTCAAAATCAGCCTGACAGCTGACACAATCTATTTTGACAGTTCAAGAATCCCGTATTCTTTTTCGCCGTAAAGCTCTTTGTTGAAATATTTTAGATATGTAGGAATAATTTTATATATTTTTGTATCCGTAGTTTTCTTCAAGAGATACTCGAGTGTAATTCGGTTTTCTATTCCTGGATTCGCTTTATGCCAAATCGCCAATGCTGTTGCTACGGCAGATTTTCCTTTAATCATTTTAATCGTTCCCCGACCTTGCAATCCCCTCTTCGACTCGGTAATTTTCTGGCCGGAGTCGAAAATGTTAACTGAAACTTTCTGGTTGGCCGCCATAATTTTTCCATGCTCACTGTTAGGATCTGTTACAACATACAAATTCATTTCTTCGTCAATTCCGTAATAAAGAGTGCATACCCAAGGACTGTTATTTAAAGCAACCGCCAGGGTCAAAATTCCGTTTGATTTCAGGAATTTGAAGATGTCTTTTCTAATCTGATTATTTAGGTTCTTCATATTCGCGATAGCATCACTTAATGTTTTCTTTTACCACAAATAAATTTAGAGATTTAGAAGATATTTCCTTATTTACGGACTCCATAAATTTAGAAAGCGGCAGCGGGCCGATTTCGACTTCGCCTCTGGCCCGGACCGATACCAAGCCGCCCTTTTCTTCTTTAGGACCGACCACTAGCATATAAGGAACTTTCTGCTTTTCCGCTTCCCTGATTTTCTTCCCAACCGTTTCTCCGGATTCATCCACATGATTGCGGATGCCGTTTTCGGATAATTTGGCCGCTACTTTCCGCGCGTAGGTCAACGACTTCTCCGACACCGGAATTACTTCCGCCTGAACAGGCGCCAGCCAGGTTGGGAACGCCCCGCCGAAGTGTTCGATTAAAAATCCGATAAACCTCTCATGAGATCCCAAAGGCGCCCTATGAATAATCACCGGAGTTTGTTCTTTCCCCTTTTCATCCGTATATTTTAAATTAAATCTTTTTCCCATATACAAATCAATCTGGTTGGTGGACACCGCAAACTCTCGGCCGACAGACGAATGGACGATAAAATCAATTTTAGGTCCGTAAAACGCCGCGCTCCCCTCCTCTTCCACCATTTTGATTTTCACTTTCGCCACCGCCTGCCGCATCAACTTTTCCGCCAGCTTCCACATTTCGGTGTCACCGTGATATTTTGTTTTATTTTTAGGATCCCTTAGCGCCAACTCCAGATGATATTCGGTAATCCCCAAAGTCCGGTAATAATATTCATGTAATTTCATTACATTGACGAATTCGCTGACTGCCTGCTCTTTAGTGCAGTAGATATGGGCGTCGTTTTGCGACATTCCCCTGACTCTCATCAGTCCGAACAATTCCCCGGAGCTCTCATATCTATAAACCGTGCCGTATTCCGCCAGCCGCAGCGGCAGTTCTCGATAGCTTCGTTGTTTGGCCGCGTAAATCATATGATGATGGGGACAATTCATCGGCTTTAAAAAATATTCTTCGCCGTCGTCCAGTTTCATCGGCGGATACATATCACTTTTGTAATAGGGTAAATGTCCCGATGTGTAAAATAATCCGGCTTTAGTGATATTAGGTGTCGTCACCCGTTGATATCCCCATTTTTCCTCTGTTTCTTTGGCCCATTTTTCCAACTCTTCCTTAATAATGTTTCCTTTTGGCAGCCACAACACCAGTCCCGGCCCGACTTCTTCCGAAATAGTAAATAATTCCAATTCTTTACCGATTCTCCGATGATCGCGTTTCTTGGCTTCTTCCAATTGCCGCAGGTATTTATCCAACTCCTCTTTCGTCGGCCAGGCGGTGCCGTAAATCCGCGTCAGCATCTTGTTTTTTTCGCTCCCCCGCCAGTACGCACCGGCCACCGATAGCAATTTGAAATGTTTTAACTCGCTGTCGGGGTTATCAACGTGTCCGCCGCGGCAGAGATCCTCAAATTTCCCCGATTTATAAATTGTTAACTTTTTATCCTCGTTTTTGAATTCTTCGATCAATTCAAGCTTATATTCATTTTCCGAAAACATTTTTTGCGCGTCTTTCCACGGAATTTCCACGCGGGTAAATTTATCCCACGATTTAACAATTTGCCTCATCCTTTCCTCAATTTTTGGCAAATCGTCTTCCGAGATTTTTACTTTTCCAAAATCGAAGTCGTAATAGAAGCCATTTTCAATCGCCGGCCCGATTGTCCTTTTTGCTTCCGGCCACAACTCCATAACCGCCGCCGCCAGCAAATGCGCCGCGCTGTGGCGTAACTGACCTAGGTAATCTCCTTGGTTATTCATAGTTTTATCCGCCGGCTCTTGCCGCTCGCCTTTTCAGAACTATTCGTTCACGGCTCGCGGAGCGAGCTAAGGCGGATGTTTTGTACCGGCGATTTTTCTTTGCCAAGAAAAATCGGGTCCAAAATCAAAAAACCTTCACTAATTTGACTTTATACATAAAAGCCAAATTCGTGAAGGCAAGTCGCCTAAGGCGACAGGCGGTTCCAACTTCACTCCGCTCATTTTCTGCCCCGTTTCGTGGGGTTAAAACGCTCGGCTCGACGGTTGGTGAATCCGTCTGGTAACGCCAGAGATAACTATCAGGTAGTGTATCTACAATAATAGAAATTGTCAAGCATGATAAAATTATCACTGATTGGAGCCGTAGCTCAGTTGGCAGAGCGTTTCGTTGACATCGAAAAGGTCCGTGGTTCAAGTCCACGCGGCTCCACAGGAGAAGAATTAAGTTTTAGTTTCCATTGAAACAGGTCGGCGGCTGTCAATCACGCTGACGGCGATATCTTTAACCTGCCGCGTCGCTTGTTCCAGTTGGGATTTCAGCGCCTTAATTTCCTCCGTTTGATCCTTGGCGGCTTTCTCCAGCGTTTGTATTTTTAATGCCGCTACCGCTTTTTCTCCTTCAACCTGTTTTTCCGTCAGATCTCTGGCCACTTTTGCTTGTTGTTGTTCTTCGCTGCGCGCCGCTTCAACCGCTTGTTTTACCGCTTTCTCTAGTTGGACTGGAAAGTCTTCCGCCTGTTTCTTTAATTTATTAAACTCTTTTTCCCAGCTCGAAAGCTCCTCTTTCTTCAATTGAAGCGCCTGTTTCTCTTGGGAAACCGCCTCTTCATGGATTCGCCGCTTAGTTTTTAGTTCGACTTCCAGCTCGTCAAGTTTTTCTTGTCGAGTCCGTTTTAATTCATAATCCAATTCCTGCTTGGCCCGTTTCATGTCTTCCTGGAATTTCCGGAGTTCGTCTTGGGCTTTTTGTTCGTCTTCCAGTTGCTGCTGCCGCTGCTGTTCCAACTTGGCGACCGCCTCGTCTATTGAAGTTTTGACGGAGACCAAAGTCGCTACCGCGTTTTGCAGCGACCCGGTGGCGGTCTTCAAACTTTTCGTCGGTACTGTCGGCTCCGTTTCCCCGGTTTCAGTCTGTTTTAACAGTTCCTGATATCCTTCCCAAATTTCCGCCTTGGTGCTGGTCGGCCCGATTTTCTTCATGTGACGGCATTATACCAGATAGTTGCAACCCCAGATTTTTTTGTGATATTATGACATTGAAAATGATGAAACGGCGCCGCAGAAATAACGGTACCGCCATATTTTGGCGCGACGTAAGCATCGCGGGCGGCCAAGTGACTTTTGGCGTCTTCGCGGTTTTGTGGTTTGTTCCGCCGTTTGACATCCTTAAGATTGGAGTGCTATTATTAAACTGTTTGGCAACGATCTGGTTTATCTGGAACGGTTTTAAAATTTCAAAAAATTTATGACAGACATCATTTCGCAAATTAATCCCATGATCGGGTTGGCATTTTCAGAAGCGGTAATGATAGCAATGTTTTTCTTTTTAGAATACTGGAGTATGCGGAAATATGCTCACTAAATAATCTATGGACATCAACACTATCCTCATCATTGGCACCGTAATCTTAATGGCGATAGCCTTCTATTTCGGCTTCATCAAATCCCGCTAGTTTTTCCGATAAGGACTCTCCTTGCCTCGGCAAGAAGAGTCCTTAAAAGATCTCCAAATCAAAATGTTAAACCAAGCAAAGCCGCCACCTCTGGATCAGCAGCAGCAGAGGCCAAGGCTCTAGGGTCTCTGCCTACTAATTCAAACCGTTCTTCATATGTTAGTCGGGCCGAATTTGGCGCAGCAGAACCCAAGGGATAATTTAATCCCAGCCAAGCCGCCACCTCTGGATCAGCAGCAGCAGAGGCCAAAGTCCTGGGGTCTCCGCCTGCTAATTCTAGTATTTCGTTATATGTTGACATAACAAACGTTTCACCTCCTTCCAAAACAATTAAACCCCCATTTCTGGGGGTTTTGGCTTTTCAAATATTTGGTTTTTGTTTTACGCCGTAACCCCCTTCTCCTTATTAATAGGGAGAATATTGAGGTTGGTAATGGCGCGGACAAAAATTCGACTCATGACTTTTATATCTTATCTTAATTTTCTCCGTTGTCAATAACCAACATTTCTCTTATCCCGGAGCCATCTGCATATATCTTTCTGACGACAGCATATACTTAGTTCCCGATTTCTGGACCTGCTGCCAGAAGAACGGAATATTTTTCTTCCGCTTGTTATACACATGCAGCCAGCTGGCTGAATCGTCCAACCGCTTCTTAATAACTTCCAGCGCCGATTTCAGTTTTTCAAAGAAAGATTGGTGATAAGTCCCCGGATTTACCGGCGCCTCAAACGCCGCTTTTTCAAATTCCATTCCAATGTTCTGCGTTTTCTCGGCAATTTTTAATACCGCTTCCCTGATGGCCTCAATTTGTTTTACCACCTGTTCTTGTTTGGCCCTAAACCTGGCCCGCTCTTCCTCTTCCCGCCGCTGCGCCATCAACATTTCCTGGGCTCTGGCTTCCTCTTCCCGGCGCCGGCTCTGTTCTACGCTGATGGCGTCGCTGACCGGAATGGCCTCTCCTGGCCGCAAATCGCCGCTGGTCGGGACCACATCGGTTCTTCTTGAAGCGCTGTTTTTAAACGCCTCCAAAAAACCCCCGGACGGCAGGGCTTCCGCCGGCTTTTTGCCGGCGTTCTCCTTAAACGCCTCCAGGAAATTGCTGACCCGCCCCGTCTGACGGGGCTGCTGCGATTTTGGTCTGAAATGTCCGAATGGATCATTCATAAATTGTATTATAGCAAATGTTACAAGTTGCTAAGGTACGAAACGGCTTTGCCGATTCGGTCTTTCTCCGTAAAATTCCTGGCCCGGGCCACCGCGTCCAGCCCCAAGTTCAAAGTTAGCGCGTCTCGGGCCGTCTTTTCGTAATCAGCCCGCAATTTTTCGGCGGTCAGTTGCTTGGCAGACAGGTACTGCTCAATTGTCATGCCGATTGCTTTTACCTGGTCCACCAGTTTTGACAGCTGGATATTTACCTCTTCGTCAACTAAAATCTGCGGCAATTCAATTTTCACTGACGTCAGAAGAGTATCAAACGCCGTCTGCAGCCTCTTGACCTCCTGGGCTTTTTTATCCGCTTCCGTCGGTTCGGACTTGGCATCCGTCACCAATTTCAACGGCGCCAGTTCTTTAGCAATATTTGCCTCCCAATCGCCCAAGTCCACTTTTGGCAATTCCACCACCGCCACTTCAAATTCCCAATCTTTATTTTCTTCCAGTTTTATCGGCTTTAATCTGGGAGCGATAATCGGCTTCAGCCCCAGCTTTTCCACTTCCTGCCGGTATGCCGGCGGCACCGCCGCGTCAATAACCTCTTGATAAATTTTGGACTTGCCGATCTTTTCTTCAACCAGATTCAAGGGGGCTTTCCCCGGCCGGAAACCGTCAATTTCCGCTTTTGCCCCGGCTGCGGCTAAAATTTTTTGGTATTCCTGCTTGACCTTTTCCCACGGAATTATCAAGGAAAATATTACCGGATTTGATTTTTGGTTGGGAGTTTCTTCCGCCATCAGACCGCAATTGTACCATTTTTCCCCGCCACCACCCCGGCGTTCTGTACCTTGGCTGTTTTAACCTGGCGCTATCTGGCATAATCCTTTACCTTAAGTGTAGTCGAGGGGTGAACCCATTTTTTTCTCGACAGAAACGTGTAATTAAGATTTAACTGAGTTTTCAGACATGGGATTAAGTAACGTACTTACCTCCAACTTCTACATCCGTCCAAAATCCCCTCTTCGATTCCAGCATAAACATTAGATCTTCTTCGTTTCCGCCTTGTCCACTACTTATTATCGTTTTAACTAAACCGGGATTTTCTTCCAACATAGCCAAAACTGCATTAATTTGTTCAGGCGTAAACATGGGTGGTATTTCACCAGCCACTATAGGTCCTTCACCTGCCATAATTTATCACCTCCTCTGTATTGTTTTTTCAATTTCCGTTATTCTATCAAATTAAAATGCAACCGTCAACTTAGAGTCTTGTCCAATCAATAATCGGACTATCTCAACCCCCTAGTCCAACCGAAACAGCGGACTAGTTTCCATCTTTTCATCTTCTCAAAAGCGGCGCGAACCAGTACCATTGTAGTTTGTGATTACCATAACAATGGACGATTCGCGCCTAACCAATATTACTCAATTGCGAGCATTTCTGAAAGGCTCGCAAACAGCCGGTTTCTCCCTGGGCGGCAGTCCGGAGGAAAAGTATGCCTTTATCGACAAGACCGTGGATCGGTTGCAATACCGGCGATTGGCTCGGAAAGACAAACGGCTGGTATTGGCTTTTTTGAAGAAGATAACCGGCTACCGCCGCAGCCAGTTATTCCGGTTAGTCAATCTGGCGGCCGGCGGCGACTTAACCGGAAAGCCCTACAGCCGGATCAATCCTCATTTAATCTACACTGCCTCCGACATTAAACTACTGGAGAAGACGGACGAACTCCACTTAAGGTTAAACGGCCTGGCTACCAAGGAGATTCTCCGCCGGGAGAATCAAGTCTTCGGCCATCGGGAATACCAGACTATCGGCCGGGTATCCCGGTCTCATCTATACAACTTAAGGAACCACCCCATTTACAAATCTCACTGGGTCAATCACACCAAACCGGTATTAGTCCCTATCGGCCTGACCCAACCGCCGGAGAACTTTGGCAGACCGGGCAGCATCAGAATTGATACGGTACATCAACGAGATGTTTATCATATCAATGCGGTTGACGAGATCGTTCAGTGGGAAATAGTCGTCTGCGTCCCCACCATCTCCGAACAGTTCATCCTGCCGGCTCTTTATCAGATTATCGACCAGTGTCCTTTTGTCATCTTCAACTTCCACTCCGACCGAGGCAGCGAGAACATCAATTATCCGGTAGCCGAGTTGTTAACCAAACTGCATGTCCGCCAGACCAAATCCCGGTCTCGCCATCCCAACGACAACGCCCTGGTGGAAACCAAGAACGGGGCGGTTATCAGAAAGAACATGGGTTGGGAACATCTGGACAGCGGAGTGTCAGACCTGATCAACCGGTTTTATCAGGATTGGTTTAACCCTTACCTTAATTACCACCGGCCGTCATTGTTTGCCGGGACGGTAACTCAAGACCGGACAGGCCGGGAGAAGAAAATCTACGATGAGGCGATGGTGCCCTACGAGAAACTGAAACAGATAGACCGGGGATTAAACAAAAGCTGCTTAAAACCGGGAATCGGTTTTCAAAAACTGGACGAAATCGCTTACCGGCATTCGGATAACCAATTTGCCGCTATGATGCGGGAACAAGAGCGAAAACTATTTGATACAATACAGAAGATCACAATTACAAAACTCGGCTCGCGCCGGGAGAAGAAGGGTTAAAAGAAAACGGGGAAATAGTCCGATTATTCAATTGGACGAGACTTACCCTTTTTCATCATATTTCGGTACAATAGGAAAATTAAATGAATTATATTTTTGTCGACGAGTCCGGAGATCCGGGAAAACCATATAGGATTGTTAATGGTCAGAAAATTCCCACTGGCGCCAGTAAGTTTTATATTGTTACCGCGTTATCCGTTACATCTTCGGAACTTTTTTTACTCGAACGAGAAATTATCGGCATCAAGCATAAATACAAATTTTGTCACCCATGCCAATTCGGAATATGTCTTTCTCATGCAGATGAGCGATTTAATTTGCGGAGCGGTTAGAGATGGCTTAAGTAGTGATAATAATGGATTAAAAAGTGTTATTAGCCGGCAGTTATTGAGGAAGGTCTGGTAACAAAAAAGAGCGGGCACCCAGACCTGGGACACGCTCAAGTGTTAGGATACGCCAGCAAGCAGGTTATGTCAATAACGAATTACAAAGGAGATATCAATCAAATATCCAAACGATTAAGATGAACACCGATTTAACCTTTATCACAAACGAGCCGGACGCCAGCCTCTTAAACCGCTTCAAGGTTTTAATCAAAGACGCCGGATTTTTTGATAGGAAAAAATGAAAATCAAAGATTTACCAAAAATCGATAGGCCGAGGGAAAAACTGGAGAGATACGGTCCGGAGAAATTGTCCAATTCGGAGTTGTTGGCGATTCTTTTGGGAAGTGGTCAGAAGGGGATAAACGTCGTCGAACTTTCAAAGAGGATTTTAAGTAAATTTAGCGGGGACGGATTAAGCAAAGCGGATATAAAGGAACTTAAAAATACGTTTGGACTGGGAAACGCCAAGGCCTGTGAGATAGTAGCCTGTTTTGAGCTGGGCCGCCGACTTTTGCAAAACAAGCAATCGACATTACTTCTCTCGCCCAAAGATGTGTGGGAAGAATTAAAAGATATCCGCGACAACAAAAAAGAGCATTTCGTGATATTTTTCCTTGACACCCGTAATCAAGAAATCAAAAGGGAAATTATCTCTATCGGTTCGCTTAACGCAAATTTAGTCCACCCTCGAGAAGTCTTCGAGCCGGCGGTACGATACTCGGCAGCCCAGATTATCGTGGCCCACAACCATCCGTCAGGTGATCCCTCACCGTCGCAAGAAGATTCTGATATAACAAAACAATTAGTTGATGCTGGAAAACTTCTCGGCATTGAGGTTAAGGATCATATCATCGTGAGCAAAACAAATCTTTTTAGTTTTAAAGAACACAAGTTATTGTAAAATTATGAAAGCAACAGAAATAAAATTAGTAGATTTTCTCAAGAAATCCCCGCAGTTCGTTATCCCTATCTATCAGCGTACCTATAGCTGGAGTGAGAAGGAGTGTCTTCAGTTGTGGGAGGATATTTTGCGCACAGGAAGCAACGATGCGATTACCGCGCATTTTATTGGCTCTATCGTTTATGTAGAAAAAGGTCTTTATTCTGTGGCGAACCAGTCGCAATTACTCGTAATTGATGGTCAGCAAAGACTTACTACGATAACCTTATTGATTGAGGCGCTTGCCCGTATTCTCGGAGATAGTGAGCCGATTGATGGTTTCTCGGCAAGAAAACTTCGTGATTATTACCTTGTTGATCCGCGCGAAGAAGGAAAAAAGAAATATAAACTCATCTTATCCCAAACGGATGAAGCATCTCTGATAGCACTGCTTGATAACATTCCCGAGCCACAAGATGCCTCTGTGCGGGTAAATGCAAACTTCAAATTTTTTATCAACAAAATCGCTCAAGAAAAAAACAACCTTGAGGCGATATGCAAAGGTTTGGCAAAGCTTATTATTGTAGATATATCTCTTAATCGCGATCAGGATAATGCGCAGCTCATATTTGAAAGTTTGAACTCAACAGGACTTGAATTAAGTCAAGCTGATCTTATTCGCAATTTTATTCTTATGGGATTGGAGCATGAGCTTCAATCTAAACTGTACAATCAATATTGGCGGCCGATGGAAAAAGACTTCGGTCAGGAGAGTTACGCTGCGTACTTTGATGGTTTTATGCGGCACTACCTTACTGTAAAGACTGGCAATATTCCCAAAGAGCGTGAAGTATACGAGGCATTCAAGCAGTACAAGCATTCATTAGGAGTAACTAACGATGAAACGATTGTTGCTGACATTCGAACTTTCGCTGGATATTACTGTGCCATAGCTCTTGATATTGAAGATAGTCCAGAGCTCAAAATGGCATTTCATGACCTCCGAGAATTAAAAATTGATGTTGCATTTCCACTGTTGTTAGCACTGTATCATGATTATAAAAAACAAATTCTATCTGCAGATGAGTTACTGAAAATAGTACGTCTTGTAGAGAGCTATGTATTTAGGCGAGCCGTATGTGGCATTCCGACAAACTCAATGAATAAAACCTTTGGGAATTTTTCTCGTAATCTGAAAAAAGATCGATATTTGGAGAGTGTTCAAGCGAGTTTTTTGCTTCTTCCATCTTATCGGCGTTTTCCTGATGACGAGGAGTTTAAGCGAGAAATTAAGTTAAAGGATCTTTATAACTTTCGTAGTCGAAGTTATTGGTTGCGACGCTTGGAAAACTACGACAGAAATGAGCGCGTGCCGGTGAACGAATATACTATTGAGCACATTATGCCGCAAAATGAAAACTTATCGGTTGAATGGAAAGCAGAACTTGGGCCTGAATGGGAGCGTGTTCAAAAAATTTATTTGCACACACTGGGCAACCTTACTTTGACTGGTTATAATTCTGAATATAGCGATAGACCATTTAAAGAGAAACGAAACATGAAGGGGGGCTTTGTGGAGAGCCCGCTAAGATTAAATAGGGAGATTGCCCATCAAGAGCATTGGACAGAGCAAGAAATATTAAATCGAGCCGAAAGTTTATCAACACAGGCAGCCAATGTTTGGTTCGCTCCCGTGGTACAGCTTAGCATTTTGGAAGCATATAAACCTAAGGTAGAGGTAGCTGAGTACAGCATAGATAGTCACCCACATCTTGTCGAAGAACCTCTGCGTGGCGTGTTTGAAGAATTTCGTAAACAGGTACTTGCGCTTGATCCATGCGTGACTGAGTCGTTTTTAAAATTGTACGTTGCTTATAAAGCGGAAACTAATTTTGTAGATATTGTCCCGCAGGCAAAACGATTGCGTCTTTCGTTGAACATTGCGTTTGCGGAAATCAATGATCCAAAAGAAATTTGCAAAGATGTTTCAGCGCTTGGCCGTTGGGGTAATGGAGATGTTGAAATTGGACTCACAAAAATTGAAGAAATACCTTATGTTATGGGACTAGTTCGCCAAGCATTTGAAAAGCAGATGGGGCAAGAAGTAGATATCTAAAAAACGAGCAAAAGTATGACTACTCAAGACACAACAGGAAAGAAATTCATGCGCGAGACCGACGCGCGGATTTTGATCGACCGCAAGCTTCGGGAGGCTGGTTGGAACATTGAAGACAAAAATCAGGTTTCCACAGAAGACGCGGCCAAAGACGGCAGGGCCGATTATTTTCTTCGTGACCGCCGGGGCCGCACCATTGCCCTAATCGAAGCCAAACGGTTCTCGGTTGACCCGGTTTCGGCTAAGAATCAGGCGTTGCGCTACGCGGAAGAAATTACCGTTGATTTCATTTTTCTCTCCAACGGTGAGGATATTTATTTCTGGGATTACAAGTATCGTCCGGAACAAAAAGTGGCGACTTTTTTCTCCCGGCGGGACCTGGAGAAACTTCAAACCTTGCGTCTTGACCAAAAACCGATATCGGTTATGCCCGTCCCGGAGAGATATTTCAAGGGTGGAGAATGGCGGACTCCTCGTCCTTATCAAAAGGAAGCTATACAAATTATGGATAAGGCGCTTGAAGGCGGAAAACGCAAACTGCTTTTGGTTATGGCAACCGGGACCGGAAAGACGGATACTATCGCCCTTTATCTTAAACGGCTGTTTGAAGCCGGTCTGGCGAATCGCGCCCTTTTCTTAGTCGATCGGATCGCCCTCGGCGACCAAGCCAAATATGTTTTTGACGAGATTTTAAGTGAATATTCTTCCAAACTTCTTTACGGCGGGCGGCTGAAAGACGAGTCTTCAATTATTATTTCTACCCTGCCGACTCTTTATTCTCAACTGTCTCAATTTACCAGCGGTTATTTTGATATCGTGGTTTCCGATGAGTCGCACCGTTCCATTTTTGGGATCTACAATGCGGTGCTGTCCCATTTTGACGCTATCCGTATCGGGCTGACGGCCACGCCGAGCGGTTTCATTGACCGCAACACCTATAAACTGTTTGGTTGTTGGGATGAGCGGGAACAAAAAGGCAAACCGACGTTTGTTTACAGCATCCGGCGCGGCATCCGAGAGGGTTTTATCGCCGGTTACGATATTGTTCAAATTGATACCAAGGTATCTTTGGAAGGAATTACTTACGAAGATGAAGATTTTGCTTCTGACGACCTGGAAAGAAGAATTAACGTCCCTGCCCGCAACGAACAGATTGTCAAAGTTTTTCGTGAAGATGAAGAAAAACGTGGTTCGACGACGCTCACCACAAGCGAGCCCAAACGTAATCGCAAAACGATTGTCTACGCGGTGACCAAAAAACACGCCAGCCAGCTGGCCTATTACTTTAATCAGGCGTATCCTCAGTTTCGCGGCCGCTATGCCGAAATCATCACTTCGGATATCGATGATCCCGGAGGCGCCATCCGCAGGTTTAAAGGGGAAGAATTGCCGATTGTTGCCGTTTCCGTAGGAATGCTGGATACTGGTTTTGACGCGCCAACGGTGGAAAATCTCGTCATGGTGCGGCCGACGCGGTCGCCAATTTTGTATCAGCAAATGAGGGGGAGAGGCAGCCGGCTGTCTGCCGCGATTGGTAAAACTTCTTTTCGCATCTATGACTTTGCCGGCGTTACCCGCTATTTTAATGATAACAGTTTCAACCCTTATTCTGGCGTGCTGAAAGCGCGATCCGGTATTCCGTGGGGGACGGAAAAGGCGGATATTGAGGATTTGTCCGAGGAAGAAAAAGTTGCCGCGGAACGCCTTAGACTTATTGAAGTTCCGGAAACGGCGCCGGAAAACGTTGACGTTATAGTCCGTCGGGCAAAAGTTGAAGTTGGCCCCGAAGGAGAAAAAATTGACGCGGATGACTATCAAATGGCATGGGAAAAACATATTCAAGAACTTATCGAGACGGAGCCGGTTATCAAAAAGCTAAAAACCGGCGAAGAGCTTTCCAGCGATGACACCCGGGTTTTGGCGGAAAAGCTCAATTCGCCGAAATTTTATTTCAACGAAGTTAACCTGCGGGAGGCGTATAGTTATCCGCCAGGAACATTAAACGAGTTTATTAAAACCGCCCTCGGCGTCCAAGAACTGCCGACAGAGGAGCAACTATACGAAGAACGGATTGGCGAACTGTTTGAGTCGTGGCTGGTGGATAAAAATTTTACGGCCGAACAGGCAAAAATTCTTCGATTAATCAAAGCTCAATATATCGCTCGCCGGCAATTGATAGAGGCAACGATATTTGAAGAACCGATTTTCCGGCAGATTGGCGGATTAAACCGGGCGCTGCAGATTTTTGGAGAAGACAATTTACAAGTTACCCTTGATGAATTAAATCAGCGGGTGTTTGGCGGGCAATATCAATATGCTCAATAATATTCAACAATTACGAGAAGAGTTTAAAGGTAAAGTTTCCCGGCTTAACGATTATCTTTGGGGCGCGGGGCTCAAAGACCCGGTGACGCGCATCCAGCAAATCAGTTTCCTCTTTTTTTTGAAGATGCTGGAGGAGCAGGATATTGCCATGGAAAAGGAGGAAAAACTCACGGGACATAAACACAAATCAATGTTTGCGGGAGAATCAGAAAAATTTCGCTGGTCCCGGTGGCGGGAAAAAACCGGAAAGGAACTTGAAAGATTTGTCCGTGATGAAATTTTTCCGTTCATCGAAGACTTACATAACGGTCACAAGAATATTCAACAAATCTTTCATGGCGCCAAGTTGCTGATTCCGGATGAGGTAACGCTGAAAAGAACGGTAGAAATAATCGACACGATTAACTTTTCCAGTTTAGATACCGATGTCAAGGGCGATTTATACGAATCGTTGCTGTCGAGTATCGAATCGGCCGGAGAACTGGGGCAATTTTTAACGCCGCGTCATATCATCCGTGCGATTATTGAGATGGTGAATCCCAAAATCGGCGAGACAGTTTTTGATCCCGCCTGCGGCTCGGCCGGATTCTTGATTACCGCTTACGAGTGGTTGAAGTACAAAAATAGCGATCCGAAAAATCTTGAAGAACGCGATGGCAGAAAAATCGGCTATGGCGATAAGCTCAATAAAGAGCAATGGAAATTTCTTACCGAGAAAACCTTTCACGGGTTTGATGTCGATCCGGAAATGGTGCGCCTGGCTTTAATGAATCTGATTTTGCATGGGATTGAGGGGGCGCATATCCGGCGAAAGGATACCGTGGCCGGAGTTGAAGAGGAGGAGGATTTGCGCCGGTTTGACGTGGTGCTGACCAATCCGCCGTTTGCGGGAAAGGTTGACCGGGAGCGGATTAAACCGACCCTGCCGGTAAAGTCGAATAAGACCCAGATTCTCTTTTTGGGCCATGTCATCAATTCGCTGAAACCCAACGGCCGGGCCGGAATTATTTTGCCCGAAGGTTCTCTCTTTGGCACAAATAAAGATGACAAAGAAATCCGCCGCTTCTTGCTGGAAAATACCAAGCTTGAGGCGGTTGTCTCCATGCCCGCCGGAGTATTTCAGCCCTACGCCGGAGTAAAAACCAGCTTTCTGATTTTTAAGAAGCGTCCGACGCCCGTTGTCATTGCGAGCGAAGCGAAGCAATCTCAAGTATGGTTTTTCGATATGCAAGGCGACGGTTCCTCACTCTCCAAAGCGAAAAAGTTCGGCCCGCAGTATAAAAATGACATTCCGAATCTTTTGGAATTGTGGCCAACCCAAAAAACCAAAAAGCCCTTTTCCTGGTTCACCCCCATCAAAGACATCATCGACAACGACTACATTCTATCCGCGAATACGTATAATCCGTACAGTGGAGAGGAAGAAGTAAACCACCGAGAGCCGAAAGAGATTTTGAGGGAGATTGAAGCAGGAGGGCAGAATTTGTTTTCACAAATTAAAGATCTGCTAAGACTCCTAGAAAATAGTTCTTGACAAATAATCAACAAAGACTATATAATCCTTGTTGATGAAAGCACAAACAGTTAATATCTCTATTCCAGACTCTCTTCTGGATGATGCAGATAAACAGGCAGAACGAGAACATCGTAATAGGAGTGAACTTTTTAGAGAAGCACTCCGTTTGTACCTCACAGAGAAGGGGTCAGTTGCATTTTTAGAGTCCTTCACAGGAATAGAATCAAAAAGAGTATCAGAGATAGTAGATTTTGCCCAGTTTGGGAAGGACAAGATAGTAATTTTGTCATGTGTATTTAGACCCCAACCTAATAAGATTGTAGATATATTTGCAGGAAACTCACCCGTTGTTCAGTTAGTTGAAAAGCCACCTAGCTTTAGGCATGCAGGTTGGGATTTACAGACTTTAGATCGTGCTAAACCAATAGCGGGAGAATACCTACAAGCAGCCAATGGGGACCGAAAAGTATTAAGAGTCTTTAGGGATGGACAAATTATTGCGGCTGGAGATAGCAATTTTTTTGGGCACGGTGTTAACAAAGATCCAGATCAACCTTTTGCTTTAAACGGTCTAGCAATTGCTGAATTTATAACTAATTTTGTAAACTTTTCCTTGAAGCTTTCCGAGTATCTTGATATTCAATCATCCTCATTAATATTCAAAGTACGGTTGTTGAATCCCACAAAAGAGAAAATTAAATTAGAACTTGTGCGTAGGAATAGTTTTCCTTTCCCAGAAACCGCAGGAGAAATTTATTTAGATCTAGTCGACAGAGAAATCCCCATCCATTCGGATCAGGAACTAAAATTTGAACAGATAGCCTACCTTTTGTTGGCGGAATTTTTCTATTTTTTTGGACGTAGAGATGACGAATTTTGGTACGTAAACAAAGAGGCTAAAGAAGTAAATTTGGAATTTTTCAAGGATAGATAAACGCTTTTTATAAACTATTTAATGATATGCCAAATGCAAAAAAAAGAAAAACAATTAAGATTTTAGAAAAAAAGTCTTTTGATGATAATAATTTTATCATTGAATCCGACGTAATCAAAACGAACAGATCTCAAGGAGTAGCCACAAGAACTCTGAAAAAATATAAGGATAGACCTCCTATTAGTAGAAAAAGCTTTTTTATTCATAAAGACCAGAATGTTGTTGAAATTTTAGGCTGGCTGGTAGAAACAATTAGCAGCTATTTTAAAAAATTTTGGAACAAGGAGGTTACTTTAGAAGAATTAAAAAAAACAGAAAAGGAAGTAGGAATAATCAAGGATCAATTGGTTAAGAAGGGAAACGAGTTCGACGAGCTGAAAAGAAAATATGATGAACAAGAGAAGGAATTAAATCTAACTCGCGAGGTTATAAACAATGCCGGGAAGTATGAGGCACAGTTAAAGAATTTTCAGGAAAAGATTGAAGAATCTGTTGCAAACAACAAGAATATCGAGGAATGGATAAAAACAGAAATAAAAAATAATAGGTGGTTGCTCGGTTTGGATTGTGAAGTTAAGGCTAAAAATAAAGATATTGATATAGAGACTGAAATAGATCTACATATTGAAACTAATTATGGCGAACAAAGAATAATTGAAGCAAAAAGCCCGAACACAAAAATATTCTATTCAAATTCTAAAAAGCGCGGGAGACTTAATATTTATAAAGATGTCGCAATCGGACTAAGTGAACTAATAGAATATATGAGAAGAGCGGATATAAATAGTGGTTTAAGAGAAAAGGGCGTATACAGTATTCAAAAACCTATTGGTAGGGTACTGGTAGGGTACAATTTAGCAAAAGATGAAGAAGAAGTGCTAAACGATTGGAATTTTTATTTGGCTCCTTACATAAAAATCATTACATACAAAGATCTTATAAATTCAGCAAAGAAAGAAATCAGTTTAATAAAAGCTACAGAAAAACAACTACGTAAAAATGAAAAATAAATGGCCAACAAAAAAATTAGGAAAAGTTTATTTATGAATTTAAGCACAGATAAGTTTTTACCAGATGTTGATAAATTCACGGATGAAACTGAAGAATATACTCGAAAGATTCTTAGCAAATACAACAAGTGGCAGGGTATAGATAAAACATTTAAAGTTTACTTTTCCTTTCTAAAAAGCGTTACAAAAAATCTCGATTTTCACGATGCTAAAAACTCTAACCTTCACTACAAAATTGGAGTTTCTATCAAGTCCATCCGAATATTATTGCCGTATTTTTACTTAAGTCTTAAGGGTTTTTATGACGAAGCTAATATTTTAATTCGGAATTTTGTCGAACTGTCATTGGTATTGATAGATATAGGTTATAACAACCAAAGTTTAATATTTTGGAAGAATGGAAAGTCTGGAGAATTCTCCGAGATTAATAATATCCTTAAAAGGATCGAAAAGAATAAAGATAATATCCCAGAACTTGATTTAAAGGCGGCTGACTACTTAAAAAGTAAATATCATCAATTATCAGGGGAATTTTCTCATGAACTGCGCTTACAAAATATAGAAAAATTATTCAAGAGTGACGGGTCGGTAAAATTTTCTGATAGAGCAAACGAGGACTTTACTCTAAAACGCGCTGATTCGTTCAAGGCACTTATCTTAAATGCAACGTCTCTACTAATCGGTGTCACTAATTATTCTTCTCTAGTGAATTCTAATCCCTCACAATATCCAGAAGCTATGAATCTAAAAAATGAATTCGAATCTTTTCTTAAACAAATGGCGACTCTATAAAAAAATGAAACTCTGGCCAACAAAAAAATTAGGAGAGATTGCAACGGTTGAAAGTGGCGGAACGCCACGCCGTTCTAATCCCACTTATTTTCGTGGGAAGATTCCGTTTGTAAAAATTGAGGACATGTTAAAAGATCCTATTACCGAAACAGGTGAAAAAATTACAAAAGAAGGACTAGAAAATTCTGCGGCAAAGATATGGGGAAAGGGTACCATACTTTTTTCTATTTTTGCGACTTTGGGGAGGGTTTCTAAATTAGGAATAGATGCGGCAGCAAATCAGGCAATTGCTGGCATTTTTAATATTAAGCAAGGAGTGGAACCAAAATATTTGAAATATTTTCTCGGGAAAATTGGCCCCGTATTGGCCCTGCGAGGCAGAGGTGTCGCGCAAAGCAATCTCAATTTATCAATACTTAAAAAATTAGAAATCCCTCTCCCGCCTCTCCAAATCCAAAAACAAATCGTTGAGCGGATGGATAAGATTGTTGAAGCGCAGAGGTTGAATGACGAACTCATCCAAAAAGCCGACGAGCTTTATCGCTCGTTATTACATAACGAGCTAAATGCAAAATTCAAAAATCAAAATGCAAAATCACAATTCAAAATTCAAAAATTAGATGAAATCGCCGAAGTAACTTCAAGTAAAAGAATTTATCAAAGTGAATATATTAAAAATGGTATCCCTTTTTATAGGACTAAAGAAATAGTTGAGTTAAGCCAAAATAATTCCATCTCGTTAGAGCTATTTATATCAGAAAATCGATTTGATGAAATTAAAGAAAAATTTGGCATACCAAAAAAGGGGGATATATTAATTTCGGCCGTTGGCACCATAGGTATTTCTTGGATAGTTCCCGATGACAGAAAATTTTATTTTAAAGATGGTAATCTGCTTTGGATTAAAAATCTAAAAGGTATCGACTCTCATTACTTAAAAATTGTATTAGAAAACTTTGCAAAAAATATTTCACGAATGGGGGCAGGTGGGGCATATAATGCATTGACGATTATTAAATTAAAAAAGGTCAAAATTTTGGTGCCACTTCTCAAAACCCAAAAACAAATCGTTGCGAAACTTTCCGCGGCGCAGGATTACAAAAAAGAGCTTCTCGCGCAAAAATCACTTTTCAAAGAACTTTTTGATTCTGTTCTGTACAAAAGCATGAATAGCGAGATAAACTGACCAATTATTTATAAACTCTACGGCCTCACGCAGGGGGAGATTGAGATTGTGGAGGAAGTAATGTATGAAAATAATGTTTTTGGATGAATCCGGAGACCATAGCTTGGATAAAATTGACAGTTCTTACCCAATGTTTGTATTGGCGGGTTGTATTTTTGATTTTGATTATTATTTGAACCAAGCCGAGAAGAGGGTTAGCGAACTAAAGATCAAATTTTTTGGAAAAAGCAATATTATTTTGCGTTCTTATGATATTAGAAAACAGAAAGGAAATTTTGCCGGTTTAGTCGATAGAAGTAAAAGGGAAAAATTTTATGAGGCAATTAATCTTCTGGTAGAAAGCCTTAACTTTACTGTAATTGCAGCTGCGATCAATAAAACTAAATTGAAAGGACAATACGGTCATCCAGAAAACCCCTATCATTTATGTCTTCAGTTTATCCTCGAAAGAGCAGTGATGTATTTAGGCAGAAACAACTCGAAAATGATGTTTAGGATTGAGTCGAGAGAAACTCACAATGACCGAAAACTTTCTGAAATTTATGAGCGCTTTCGTAATGCTAATCACCGGTTATTTAACAAAGACGAAATTCAACTCAAGTTAGCCGATTTATCCTTCAACCAGAAAGTACAAAATATTGCTGGTATGCAGATAGCTGATTTGGTAGCGTATCCGATTGGAAAATGGGTGTTAGACACCGCTAAAGAAAATAAGGCCTTTACTATTGTTGAAAAGAAATTACACAAAAAGCCGAGAACGAATGTATATCTAAATTATGGCCTAAAGATATTCCCTTAAAAAATGGGGGCCCAGGAAAGCCCTAGTCCCCCAAAGTTTTTTAAATTTTTAGCTGGCAGCTAAACTTCTGCTTAGCTTGACTCTATTGTATACCATGCCAGTCAAGATGGCAAACTATGTCAAAAGATATCAATGATAAATATACTCGAAAAATAATTTGTCCCGTCTGGTTAAAGCAGGGGCGGGCAAGCAGGTTGTCGAATTGGTATGGATATGAGATTTATGAACGCTAAGGTTATCGCGGCGCTCCGGAAAATTGAAAGGGAATATCGGGTGAATATCCTGTATGCGGCAGAATCCGGGAGCCGGGCGTGGGGTTTTGAGTCCAAAGACAGCGATTATGACGTTCGATTTATTTATCGCCATCCTTTGAAATGGTACATCAGCATTGACGATAAAAGTGATGTTATTGAATATCCGATGCAGAATCAGCTAGATGTTCGCGGCTGGGATATACGAAAAGCGCTGACGCTCTATAAAAAATCAAATCCACCTTTGTATGAATGGCTTATCTCTCCTATTGTTTATGTGGAAAGAGGCGATTTTGCCCCAAAGTTACGGGCATTTATGGCGACATACTACCGGCCAACCGCCAGCATCTATCATTATTTGCATATGGCAAAGGGGAATTATCGCCAATACCTGCAAGGCAGTGTCGTTTGGGTCAAAAAATACTTTTATGTCCTACGCCCCATTTTTGCCTGTATGTGGATTGAGCAATACGGCATCCAACCGCCAATGGAGTTTATAAAAATGCTTGAGAGACTTTCCCTAGATGATAACGTGAAAGGGGAGGTTCAACGCCTCTATGAGAGAAAAAAATCAGGGGAAGAATTAGATAAAGAAAGGAAAATCGCCGGCATCAACGATTTCTTAGATGAGAAAATCCAGTATTTTGAAAAATACGCCAAAGAAATAAAACCAGAACTGGGAACAAAAGCTGATTCATCGCTGTTAGATCGCATCTTATACGAAACGGTGAACAGTTGAGTTTTACATAACTCTCCGCGGCCGTGGAGAATTATGTAAAGTTTTTGTCGATAACCTGCCGCGGCCGCGCCAAGTTATTGTCATTGGAGAAGTCGGGAGTTCAGCCTGCCGGTAGGCGGCGGCGGGCCGGTTAAGAATTTTGATGTAAAATGATTTACTAAATGAAATCATTTCCGAAATCGATCAAGATACAAATCATCAACTTTTGTTATTCTCAAATTCTTGTTTACCTCTTCGAGTCTGAGCCTCAGAGCCGAAGGCCTGAGTCTGACCGAAGGGAGAATATGAGAATGATAATAGAAACAGAAACCTGAAAGAAAGTTATCAGCAGATCAAAGTATCTTCCGCTGGGACGAACCGAAGAGATAAAATCCGGAGCTGATTTTTTTTGGTTAACAATTATGGTAATATGAATTTATGACTCAAGAAAGAATTCTTATCGCCGAAGACGAAAAACCCATAGCCAACGCCCTGGCGCTAAAACTGCGTTCGGCCGGGTTTGAAGTCGAACTGGTCTTCGACGGCCAAGCCGCCATTTTATCCGCCCAAAAATCAGCTTTCGATTTAATCATTCTTGATCTGGTCATGCCTCAAAAAGACGGCTTTTCCGTCTTGGCGGAACTTAAAAAATTAAACATTGACGTCCCGGTCATCGTCTCTTCCAATTTAAGCCAGGAGGAAGATATCAAGCGGGCCAAAGAACTTGGGGCCCGAGATTATTTCATTAAGTCGGACATTACCTTGGCTGAAATCGTGGAGAAAGTTAAAGCACAGCTGTTGCCACATTCCTGACCATGGATCCTGCCTCAAAGCCAACTGCCAAGATCGCCGCCGTCCCGGATATTAAAGACATTCTTTTGAAGGGAAACTATGTCGCCGCCGAGGATATCCAAAAAGCCGGAGACTGGGCGAAAACAAATAAATCCACCGTCGAAGAATATCTTTTAACTCAAGGCGCGATCACCAAGGATATTTTGGGACAGGCGATGGCCGAGTTTTATCAAATCCCATACGCGGATTTAAATACTAAACTTCCTTCCCGCCAGCAGGTATTAAAAATTCCTCAAGATTGGGCCACTGCCTGCCGGATTGTCCTGTTTGCCGAAGACGGATCCGGCGTTACCCTCGCCACCGATAATCCAATTCGGGTAAACCAACTTTTGTCGCGGCTGCAGATTCTTTTCCCCGGGAAAAAAATTTCTCTCACCTATTCTCTGTCTGAAGATATAGACGCCTGCTTTATCCACTATCGCAAGCCCTTGGAAACCCGCTTTTCCGAGATTGCGTCATCCCAAACTAAAGTCGCTCCCGAAATTATTGACGCCGTCGTCGCCGACGCCCTGGCTTTCAAGGCCTCCGACATTCATTTTGAACCCCAGGAAAAAGAAGTCATGGTCAGATTCCGGGTGGATGGAGTTTTGCAGGAAGCCGGCCGGGTTTCTAAAGAAATTTATGAAAATATTCTAAACAGAATTAAAGTTCAAGCCCGGATGCGGATTGATGAACACTTTTCCGCCCAAGACGGAGCGATACGTTTTCCCAGAGATAAAGGATTTATTGATATGCGGATCTCGATTATCCCTATTCTTGACGGCGAGACAATCGTGATTCGGCTTTTGGCCGAATACGTCAAGGGCTTCGCTTTTGCCGATCTCGGTGTTTCTCAAAAAGATCAGGATATATTTATACAAGCTGTTAAAAAGCCCTTTGGAATGATATTGGTTACCGGCCCCACCGGTTCCGGCAAAACCACCACTTTATACGCGCTTCTCAAGATGCTCAACAACCCCACCGTTAATATTACTACCATTGAAGACCCGGTGGAATACAAAATTTTGGGAGTGAATTCCATCCAGGTCAATCCACAGACAAACCTGACTTTCGCCAAGGGTCTTCGCTCCATCGTCCGCCAGGATCCTGACATTATTTTAGTCGGGGAGATCCGCGATTTGGAAACTGCGGAAATTGCCATCAATGCCGCCCTTACCGGCCACCTATTGTTTTCTACGTTTCACGCCAATGACGCCGCCACCGCTATCCCCAGACTTTTGGATATGGGAATTGAACCATTTCTTATGGCTTCAACCCTGGAATTGGTGATTGCCCAGCGCTTGGTCCGCAAAATCTGCGACCAATGCCGGGTGAGCTTCACTCCGGCCGCCGCGGATTTGGGCAAAATATTATCCGGAGCTGAACGATTTTTCCCCGAGGCTTCGCTTTCATTATATAAAGGAAAGGGCTGCGGCAGCTGCGGCAATACGGGGTTTAAAGGCAGGACGGCAATTTTTGAATTTATCCGCGTAGACGGAAACATGCAGGAATTAATTTTAAAGCATCCTTCAACCCGGGAAATTCAAGATTTAGCCGTAAATAGCGGATTTCGCTCGCTTTTTGAAGACGGTTTGGAAAAGGTCAAAAACGGAATCACCACGATTGAAGAGCTATTGCGGGTCGCTCTGCCGCCGAAATGAAAAACTTTGGTTTGGGAAAGGAAAAAGAGTACTTTATAGAACAGCTTTCCATGCTGCTCGGAGCCGGTATGCCGGTGGCGGTGGCCCTGTCGGCGATAGCCAAAGAAATCAAATCGTCCCGGCTGAAAAAAATTATCGCCGCCATCGCCGCCGACATTGATTCCGGTTCCCCGATTTCCGCGTCTTTGGATAAGCAGGGTATTTTTTCCCAATCGGCTGTTTCGCTTATCAGAATCGGCGAGCAGTCGGGGCGGCTGGCGGAAAATCTTAAAGTTGTAGCGCTGCAGGAGCAAAAAGAACGGGAATTCCGTTCCAAAATTAGCTCATCCATGATGTATCCGGCGTTTGTTTTTACCCTGACCGTCGCCGTCGGATTATCAATCGCCTGGTTTATCCTGCCGCGGTTGGCCGGCGTTTTCGCCTCGCTCCACGCCAAATTGCCCCCAATCACGGTTTTGCTTATTAGAATCGGCTCATTTTTAGGCCAATATGGGATCTATGTGATTCCCCTGTTTATTCTTGTAAGCGGTTTTTTTATATTTTTTGTTTTTATTTACAAAAAAACTAATTTTTTGGGTCAGGCAATTCTATTTCATATTCCGGGCATAGCCGGCTTGCTGCGGGAAGTTGAGTTGGCCAGGTTCGGCTCCCTTTTGGGAAATTTATTTAAAGCGGGTTTGCCGGTGCTCGATTCCCTGCAATCATTGGCAGAAAGCTCCACCCTTTATAGATATAAAAATTTATATCTGCATTTATTTGAAAGGATCAAGGAGGGAAATTCCTTTCAAAAAAGTTTTCAGGCCTATAAAAATACTCATGAGCTCATTCCGGTTTCGATTCAGCAATTGGTCGCCACCGGCGAACAATCCGGAAATTTGGCAGAGACATTAATAAAAATCGGCGAAATCTATCAGGCCAAAACCGAAACCACGGCTAAAAATGTCAGCGTTTTGCTGGAGCCGATACTATTGGTAATAGTCTGGCTGGGAGTGGTGGCGGTGGCGGTGGCGGTGATTTTGCCATTGTATAGTTTGATTGGAACTCTCAACCCCTAACTAAAAATATGTTGAAGAAACGCGGTTTTACTCTTCCGGAACTGCTATTATCGGTAGCAATTATCGGCGCGCTGGCCGGGCTGTCCCTTCCGGTTTACAGGTCGCTGATGGTGAAAAATGATCTGGATATTGCCGCCGTTACTGTAGCTCAATCCGCCCGCCGCGCCCAGGTTCTTTCCCAATCGGTTGACGGTGACACCGGCTGGGGGTTCAAAGTCCAAACCGGCAGTATCGTGATTTTCAAAGGGACAAGCTATTCCGCCCGGGACGCAAATTTTGATGAAACATTTGATATTGCCGGAAGTATTGGTGTTAGCGGCGCCACAGAGACAGTCTTTGTTAAATTCACGGGATTTCCCCAAACAACAGGAACCGTTAATGTATCAACGGAAACCGATAGCCGGTCAGTTACCATAAACGAGAAAGGAATGGTGAGCTATTGATGAAAAAGGGGTTTTCGCTCGTAGAAGTCCTTTTGGCGGTTGCCGTTTTCGGGCTTATGGTCACCGGTTTGGCCGGCGGGCTTATCTATGGCCAGCAAAGCACTGCCCTGGCAGGACAAAGGGCACGGGCAGTCATTTTAGCAGATGAAGGACTGGAAGCAATCAGAAATATCCGCGATGAGAATTTTTCAAATCTCACTGATGGAACATATGGTTTAACCACTGCAGGTAACCAGTGGAATTTATCCGGTACATCCGATATCACCGATATTTTCACCCGCCAAATTGTTATCTCCGCTGTTGACGCCAACAGAAAACAGTTAACGTCCACGATTTCCTGGCAGCAAAATCCGCAGCGGTCCGGGCAAATTCAATTAGTAACTTACCTGACAAATTGGCGGGCAACCGTAACGGTCCCGGCCACCTGCAGTGAATACGCGGTTGGGCAGGGGTATTCCGGTGGAACCTGCCGCCAAAATATCCAGCAGTGTACCAACAATAGCGAAACGTACTTGTTAGGCGGAGACGTATTTTGTACCGGCGGGCCAAATGCCGATACGTGTTGTGCTCTGGCCGGCCCGACGCCAACGCCAACCCCGACGCCTGCTCCTCCGAGTACGTGTGCTGAATATTGTATTTCTTTAGGCATTTATTCACAGGGTACGTGTAGAACGGGAGTTCCCCAGTGTAATGCAAATGGCGAAACCCATGAATCCGGCGGAAATAGTCTTTGTCAACAAGCAGAGGGAGGAACATGTTGTTGTTTACCATGAAAAAAGGTTTTACCCTGATCGAACTCCTTCTCTACGTCAGCATCGTCGGGGCGATTATTTTTTCCATCGCCGGATTTTTGTCGCTTCTGATGCAGTCGCGGGTAAAAAATCAGGCCATTGCCGAAGTGGAACAGCAAGGCGTTGCCGTCATGCAGATCATCACCCAAACCGGCCGCAATGCCGCTGATGTTAATTTTACCGCCGCCTTCGATCTTTCCGGTGGGGCTATGCGGCAGGATGCTGTCGCGCTGACAAATTCCCGGGTCGTTGCTTCGGGGCTGACATTTCAAAATCTTTCTCGTGTCGGGACGCCCGGCACTATTAGAATTCAATTTACTCTAACCCATGTAAATCCGGAAGGAAGACAAGAATATAATTTTAGTAAAACTTTTTATGGGTCAGCCAGCTTGCGGTAGTTGACTTGACAGTGTTTTTGGTATACTCTGTATACAGAAACACCCATAAATTTAGGAGTTTATATATATGAAATATACTAACATCTCGATTAAAAATAGTGAATTATTAGAAAATCTCATCATTAAGCATGGGCAGATTGTTACGGCACAGCAAATCTTTTCTGAAGCGGGGACTTTTTTAAACCGCAAGCAAACCCAATATCTTATTACTACCCTCGCCAAACAGGGCTGGCTGATGCGGATTAAAAAAGGTCTCTACGCTATTTCGGATTTAAGCACCCGGGGCTTTTTATCGCTATCTTCCTATGTCATTGCCAATTTATTGGTCCGAGATTCGTATGTTTCCTTTGAATCGGCGCTTCATTATCACGGCATGTTTGACCAGCTCACCAACAAAATAATTTCTGTTTCTTTGAAAATGTATAAAACTGCCCAACTTCAAAATATTGAGTATGGTTTTGTAAAAACAAAAAATGATTATTATTTTGGCTGGCAGGAAATAAATATAGACAATAAAACTACCCGAATTGCCACCGCCGAAAAAGCCCTCATCGATATTGTCAATTTTCATAAGAGCATATATGCCATTGATCTCGTAATGGAAAAATTACGCGAACATAAAAACGATTTTGATTTTGTCCGGTTAAATGAATATGCCGCTAAAATGTCCATGACCACAATCAAAATATTTGGTTTTATTTTTGACCTTCTCGGCATTGATTCGTCTCAATTACTAAAACTTGCCAAACAAACGAGCGGAGCGCATCGCATGATTGCCAACGCTAAAACTTTTAATGCCAAGTGGCGACTCTATTATGATTACCCGCCAACAGCTCGAAATTATTAACCGCAGAACGCTCAAATATCCTTTGGCCATCGCCGAAAAGGATTATTTTTTGGCTATTGTTTCAAAAATAATTTACGATTCGCCTTTACGGAACAAGCTCATTTTTAAGGGCGGCACTGCCATTCATCATTGTTACTTGGATCAGTATCGTTTTTCAGAGGATTTGGATTTTTCATCTAATCAAAAACCTCTGACGCTGGAAGACGTAAAAAATATTTTTGCGGGTACGGATTATTTAAGCGTTAAAAAAGACTATATTTCCGGCGCTACTGTAAAGATTGAAAAACTGCAATATACCGGACCCCTGATTCTTCCGAATTCTCTGAAAGTAGAGGTGGATTTTTTACAAAATGTGCTTTTGCCTCCGCAAACTTTGCTGTATAAAAATGTCTGGGGCGTAGATTTCGTGGTTCGAATTATGGATATTAAAGAAATTGCGGCCGAAAAAATCCGGGCCATGAGTGACCGCGCCCGATACCGGGATTTTTATGATTTATTTTTGGTGCTGGAAAAATATCCGCTTAATCTTCCGGAAATTGTTGGTCTAATTAGACAAAAGGAGATAAGAAAACCGATTACGAAAGCGAACATTCAAAATAATTGGAAAGTTATTGGCACGCAGAAAGAAATGGAAATGATGCAGATCTATTATTCCCGCGCTATTTCCGATAAACAGATCAAAACAATGATCGGGAACCTGCCGTTTACGCAGGTATTACGTCATGAATAAAAAAGGCTACATCGCCCTCATCACGGTCTTAATCACCGGCGCGATCGGCGTAGCAATTGCTACTTCTTTATTACTTCTTGGGCTTGGTTCATCCAGAACATCATTTGCTTTAGAGCAATCTAATCAGGCAAAAGCACTGGCCAATGCCTGCGCGGAAGAAGCCCTGCAACAAATCCGCGATTCAACAGCATTTACCGGAACGGGAAATCTAACTTTGGGTCAGGGGAGCTGCGCCTATACGGTTACCAATGACGGTGGCGAAAACAGAACCGTAACCGCTTCCGGCACAGTCGGAACAGTGGTAAGAAAAATAAAGATAATCGTTAATACAATCAATCCGGCGATCAATCTTACTTCCTGGCAGGAAGTGGCGGACTAAATATTTCTTTTTTGAGCGATTTTGCTAAATCAAGATAAAATTTTTCCATGTCTTTTTGGTTGAAAGGAGCAAGCATTTTGGGGAAGTCTTTGATAGTGATCACTTTTGCAAAATTTTCTCCAAGTTGGGCTGGTTCAATATGCCAGTCAAATTTTGCCTTGGCCAAGTTTATCAACCTGTCAAGAGAAAATTTTTCTTCTTCTCTGAGGATAAAATATAGATCAATATAATCTCTGATACGCGGTTTCATAAACATGGTATGCACTTTGTTGACAGCAATGTCCTCAAGACTGTCGATTGCCAATCCTTGCCATTTGCGCCCCAGATTTATCCTGGGGAAAGGATAGTAATTAAAGTCAATTTTTAGATTTTCAGTTGCGAGGTGAAACGTGTAGCTGTACAGACCAAGAAATCGTTGACTCGTGATATCCCGGGCCTTAAGTTTTTTGGCAATGGCTCCAACGAAATCGGAAACAGGTTCTACATTTACTTCGTTTTCAGAAAAGAGATCAATATCTTCAGATTCCCGGTGATGGAGGTAGAACTCTGCCAACACCGTTCCCCCTGTCCAGTAATAATTTTTTATTAAGTACGGTTCCTTTACGGCAAGGTCCAGAAATTTTCGCTGAATTGGGTTGAGGATGGTTTTTTGTCCCATAATAGAAATTCAAAATATGCTTTCTTGTGAGGATCAAGGCGTTCTTTAATTTTCGGCCAAGCTAATTTTACCTCTTTTTCCGAAAGTTTTTCTCCATCTAACCCGTAGTTTATTAGCTGAGTTAAACGCCAAAGTTCATATTCTTTTGGGTATTTTTTCTTGAAAGCTTTCTCGTCAGTGCTCCAATTAATCATAAAGGTATTTTATCATTAATCGCTATATTGACAAGTCCAAAATTTGCTATACTAAAATTAACAATTAAATCATTGCCATGAAAATTTTCAGCTTTTTTCAGAGAGAGAGAGTAGTAGTAGAAGAGGCTTCACACTTCTGGAAATTCTTCTGGTCGTGGCTGCTATCGCCATTTTGGCCGGTATTGTCATCATCGCCATTAACCCCACCAAGCAGCTGGGCGATACCAGAAACGCCCAGCGTCGGGCCGACGTCAACACCATCTTAAACGCAGTTTACCAGTACTCAATTGACACCAACGGCAGTTTGCCTTCAACCATCACCACCACCGCCACCGCCGTCTGTCAGGCAGCCCCGTGCACCGGCTTAATTGACCTTTCGGTATTAACCGCCAGTGAAAAATATTTAGTAGCTATTCCGCATGATCCCCTGATTACGGCAACGACAGGAACTGCCGGTTATACCATTGTTAAATCAGCCAACGGTCGTATCACGGTGGCCGCGCCCAGCGCCGAGCAAGGCGCCGTTATTAGTGTAACCAGATAGCTTACTTATGCAAAAAAGAACACTTTTGATTTCCATCAACATCATCACTTTCGTGTGTATTTTGGCGGCGGCGCTTGTTTTTACTCAAGTACTGCGAAGCCAGCTGGTGGAAAATTTTACCGCCGAAGAGCAAAACCACGAAATGGCTTTTGCCGAGACCATTGCCAATACCCTGCGTTTGGAAATGGAAAATAATCTGACGCTCTTCACCCTACTGGCCCAGTTGCCGGAAATTCAAAGCCCTGACCCGGCGGTATGCAATAAGAAGCTTGACGACCTGTTTCTCCAATACGGGAAAAAACTCGTCAACATCGGCAGAATGAATGCCCAAGGCATTTTTGATTGTTCCCATAACCGCACCGCCATCGGGGTCAACGGCCCCGAAAGAGCTCCCCACTTGAAGCAGATTATGGAAGACCCGGAGCATCGGCCGGTGTTGGGCCGTATCATTGCTCCCGCCGCCGGCGCCGTCCAGACCGGTCCGACAACATCTTTCCATGTCCCGATTTTTGATACCAGCGGCAAATTCCTGGGCACCTTGGGCGGGGCCATCAATTTCAATGATCTCAAGGAAAAATATCTCAAGGATGCGACGATACTCCAACAGGGTTATGCCGTTATCAACGATGATAACGGCGATGTCTTGTATCATCCCCGGACAGAATTTATGGGAAAAAATGTCTGGTCCGAAGAAATGCAGACTATTACCGGCCGAAGCCCGGATTTAAACCAGATGTGGAAAGACGCGGCCGCCGGCAAAAAAGGCGCGACTCGCTATGCGTTTGAAGGCAAACAGAAAATTGCCGCCTATGCTCCGGCCGCGGTGTTTCCCGGCCGGGTTTGGGGAGTGGTCATTACCGTGCCATTGGAAGATATACAAAAAATTCTCCTGACGCAGAATATTGACCGCACCTTCCGGCAATTTAATCTGACAATGCTGGGCACCATTATCTTGGTTTTTATACTCTTGCAGTTTTTTGAAGTCCGCTGGCTGTTTAAGCCGCTCTCGATGATTAATGACTCGTTGAAAAAATTATCAGAAGGTGATTTGAGCGGCGCTGATTTCCCTTCGGCAGACGGGGCAAAAGATGAATTTGGCCAACTGGCCCAAAATCTAAAATCCGCCCTGTCCAATCTGCGCCAAAAAATGGTCAATGTTGACGCGGCTATTACTCAAAAAACACAGGCGCTGGAGCAAAAAGTTAAAGAACTGGAAACGGCCAATAAAGCCATGGCCGGCCGCGAGCTTAAAATGATGGAGTTGAAAAAAGAGATTGAGGAACTTAAAAAGAGCAAATAGCTAACAATAAATGAAATGTTCTATAAAAAGTTTTCAATTCCTTTCCTTCTCCTGGCCGCCTCATTAGGCCTGCTGTTGCTTATTCAAAAAACGCCATTGGCCGGGATGTATTTTCCTAACACTCTGGCCCATTCTTTTGTTTTGCTCGCCTTTACCGCCGCGCTCTTTTCCATTTATTTTCTTTCCTACCAGCGTTTTGCCCGCGACAAAGATACGCGCTGGTATATTTTGAGCGTGGCTTTTTTTATCCGCGGAGTTTTTGCTTTTGCTCACGCCGTCTTGGTGCCGGCGTTTGGCTGGGGCAATGAGGAGCTTTTTGATATTTCCGAGCATTACGGTTTATTCCTGACCGCGCTCCTTTTGTGGGGGCTTATTATTCCCTTCGACACTTCAACTACGTTCAGTGCAGGCTTCGCTCGGGGTAAACCTTTTTCTGACCGCCTGAAAGACAAAATATACCAAGGCCGAACCAGGATATTTTTAGGGCTCAACGCGGCTGTCTTGCTTGGTTTTGCCTTTGCTTTTCTTTCGCCGTTTTTACAAGAAACCCTCTATTCGGAGGTTAATCTTTTTATCGGCCTTACCGGCGTCAGCTTTTTCCTCCTGCTGATTTTTTTATTAACACGCAAAGAGGACAATTTCTTCACCTCGTCCTTTCCTGTTGTCTTGGCTCTGTTGGCGGCCGTCGCCATTCCGCCATTTTTTTATCGCGAATGGAATCTGACCTGGTGGTATTTTCACATCCTGGAGCTCGCGACGCTACTACTACTACTACTACTACTACTACGGGCCGCGGAAGGGGCAAAAAAGCAAATCTCCGAAATTCTCTTTTCTTCTTTTTCCATCCGTACCCGGCTTTTCTTTATCATCGGCCTGATGCTCGCGGCAATTGCGGTCAATGGCCTGATTGATTTTCGCCTGTCGCAAAACCATCTCAAAGTCCAAACGCTGGATAATCTGGTTCTCATTGCCGATCTTCAGGAAGGACAGGTTTTAAACTGGCTGGAAAAACTCAAAGCCAGAACCGCGGATTTTGCTTCAGACGGTTTTATCGGCGATAGTTTAAAAAAGATTCTCTCCGGCGACCAGCAGACGGTTGACGTTTTAAATCGCCATCTTCTGGAAAATAAAATTCCTATTGATCCGGCGATTTTTGGGATTCATATTATGGACCTAAACGGCAAAGTCGTTGCTTCCAGCCGCGGCAGTGAGATTGGGATGGAGGATATGGCCATGGATGAAGTTTTTTTGCAGGCCAAAAGCGCGCGGTCCGCCGAGGCATATCTTTCTGACATCACGGAGGATGTTCATTTCGGAGAGAAAAATAGCGCCATCCTCGCGACTGCTCCTATTGTTAATCACGATAGACTTGAAACTGGTTCTGATCTACAGAGTCGTGAGAATCTCGGGGTCATGATGCTGTTTTTCAAGACCCAGGAGTTGTCGGATATTTTGACCGGAAAAGCCCAGACCCAACTGGGCGCTCTTTCCACCTGGACCGCCCGGAAAAAAACTATGGAAATGTATCTGGTCAATTCTGACAAGGTGATGGTCAGTGAATCAAGATTTGTCCTCAATGCTCCGTTCAAGCAAAAAGTAGATACCCCGCCGGTTCGTTTGTGCCAACGGTCCGAGGAGATGGCCGGCGAGTATCTTGATTATCGCCAGATTACCGTCTTTGGCGCCTCGATGTGTTTTGGGAACGGCTGGACATTGCTGGCGGAAATTGATAAAGATGAAGTGCTCGCCTCGCTCGGAAATTATTTACAGCAAAAT
>Ga0209211_10001443_pt1 | contig 44971 bp, 42 predicted proteins | sample RifGroA2_FD_183992 | JGI IMG/M metagenome (GOLD analysis project Ga0209211, IMG submission 183992) | Groundwater microbial communities from Rifle, Colorado, USA - Groundwater A2 (SPAdes) (version 2) | ecosystem: Environmental > Aquatic > Deep subsurface > Groundwater | place: Rifle, Colorado...
AGCGCCCGGGAAGGCCGACACGGTCGCGTGATGACAATCCGCTGACTCGCCCCTCGAACTTTCAGCTACTTACAGGTCGAAAAGGGAAACATGGGCTAGACGCCCGTGCCGAAGCCTCCGGCGGCGCGGACGGTCACCGCCTCGCCCATGTGCCCCGCGGGGTGAAACAGCGCGATGCCGCTCAGCACCATCGCGCGCGGTCGTCCGGGGAAGGCCTTCACCAGCACCTCGGTCCTGGCGCCGAAGGCCCCGAGGGCGGCGGCGCGCTCGACGGCCTCGGCCGTCACCGGGCCTTCCCAGTCCTGGGGCGTGAAGCCGCCGACCACCTCGCGCGTGCGGCGCCCCACCGCGTCGCGGTACTCGCGGAGCGCGCCGAGCTCGATCTGCCGCGTCAGCTCCGTGACCTCCGGGCTCGTCATGCCGATGCCGAAGTCGGGGCGGGCGATGCCGAGCCGCTTCATCCACGCGGCGTCGCAGACCTGGGGACGCCCGGTCAGCACCGTGTTGACCATGATGTCCTCGGCCCGGGCGATGTGCCACATGAGCCACGCGAGCGAGTTGAGGTCCTCGCGCGGGCGTACGCGCATCTGCTCGTCGCTGAGGCCGGCGAAGGCACGCTCCGCCGCCGACATCTTGTTGCCGCCCACGGCGGCCGAGTGCATGATGGCGTGCTGGTCCAGAAACAGGTTACGAACGTCCATGGTGTCCTCCCGGGAGTATCGTCGTCGTGGCCGCACGCTATCATGGTTCGGGCAGAGTGTGCCGAGCCTCGGGGCACGAGAAAGGAGCCCAGCATGCCGCGCGTCGCGCCGATCACCGGGAAGTCCGACGTGCCCGCCGAGCACCACGCCGTCGTCGACCAGGTGGTGCGGGTGTTCGGGAACGTGCGCGGGCCCTTCAGCGTGCTGCTCCACAGCCCCGAGCTGGCGGCGCGGGTGCTCCCCCTGGTCACCTTCTTCCGCGACGAGAGCGCCGTCCCGCCGCCGCTCCGCTCGGTCGCCATCCTCAGCGCCGTGCGCGAGCGCGAGGCGGCGTACGTGTGGGCGGCGCAGGTCGCCGCCGCCCGCCGGAACGGCGTGCGCGAGACGGTCATCGACCTCATCCGCGCGAAGGGCGATCCCGGCGCGCTGCCCGTGGACGAGCGGGAGATCGTGACCTACGCGCGCCAGCTCCTGCGCACGAACCGCGTGGACCAGGCGGTCTTCGACGCGCTCGCGAGCCGGCACGGCGCGCAGTGGCTGGTCGAGCTGACGGCCGTCCTGAGCTACTTCGCGATGATCTCGGAGATCGCCAACGCCTTCGAGGTCGCGCCGCCGCCCGACGGCGACCGGCTGCCGGCGTAGCCCGGCACCACAAGCTCTCGTATTTCCTGGAGAATATCGGCGACTCTTCTTGCCTGGTTCCGGAGGCTCCGAGGGTAAGCTGGACTCTCCAGGGAGAGATCGACATGCAAGACGGTGAGCGCCCTCTTCTCGTCGTCGTCCCGCGAACGGGTCTCGAGGCGTGTCGGTCGCTGGGGCTCGCGCTCGGGGAAGACTCGACGGTCCAGGTGATCGTGGATCGCCGGCTCACGGACCGGCGCGTCCGAGCCGACACCCACCAACCGGAGCGACGGCGTGGGGACCGGAGGCTCAGGTCCGACGCAGAGGCCGACTTCAGGGCCGGTCGCTGGATCGCCGTTGCCCGAGCCGCCGGGCGCATCGACTTCAGCGACCCGGACGCCCGGGCGATCCTGTTCTTCTGCTGCAGCCAGCACGTCGTCCCCTGCGAGAGCTGCCAGAACACCTACCGCCTCGGCTGGATCGCTCGCGCGGGCTCCGACGCGTTCCCGTGCCCGCTCTGCGGGAGCGATCTGACGCCGATCGTCGTCGCCCACGCGCAGACCTGCCGTTACTGGGTCGATCGAGAGGCCGGCGCGGAGAGGCGGGAGCGGCCGGCCCAGGCGGCGACGGGCTAGCGCGACGAGGGCGGCGCCCGCCTACTTCTTGAAGAGGTCGTCGAAGCCGCGGCGGATGTCGCCCGGGCGCGTCGAGTCGGGCGAGGCGTCCCGCTCGACGGTCACGCGGAGCGCGAACGCGGCGCAGTCGTTGCGCGCGCTCTTGTCCGCGATCCGCTCGGGGATGGGCTCCTCGCACTCGAAGCGGCGGCCCGTGTCGAAGTGGGCGCACTGGCGGCAGGCGCGAATGGCCGCCCGGCAGTGCGGGCACTGCTCGAGCGCGGCGGTCGCCACCGGCAGGACCGCGCCGCACGCCGCGCACCGGGAGACGGTGCGCCGGGCGAGCATCCCGCCGCTCCGCGGCGCGTCGGCGGCCGGGGGCTCCCGCCGGCGCGGCTCGGCGCCCTCGCTCCGGTAACCCCGCTGGCGGTACTTGCGGTCGCTCATGCGCGCGCTCCTTTCCAACCCCTACTCTAGCCGATGTGGGTCGGCTCCAGCCGGTCCGCCGCCGTCTTGACCCGTCGGCGGCGCGGGACTACGGTGACGGCGTCATGACGCCCTTCCGAGCGCTCGAGCAGCTCTGGACGGCCGCCGGGTGCGACGCCGCGGCGCTCGAGCGCGTCACGCTGACCGGCGCCGACCCGCTGCTCCCGACCGACGTGAAGATCGGCACCGCGGCGACGGCGGTGATCGCGGCCACGGGGCTCGCGGCGAGCGAGGTGTGGCGCCGCCGCACGGGACGCGCGCAGTCGGTCGCCGTCGATCTGCGCGCCGCCGTCGCGGCCTTCCGCAGCGAGCGCTACCTGCGCGTGGACGGCGGGCCGCCGCCCGACGGCCGCAGCCCGCTCTTCGGCTTCTACCCGACCGGCGACGGCCGCTGGGTGCAGATCCACGCGAACCTGCCGCACCACCGCGCGGGCCACGTCGGATTCCTCGGCTGCGAGGAGACGCGGGAGTCGATGGCGGCGGCGGTCGCCCGCTGGAAGGGGCAGGACCTCGAGGACGCGCTGAACGGCGCCGGGCTCCCCGCCGCCATGGTCCGCTCGCGGGACGAGTGGCTCGCCCATCCCCACGCGCGCGCGGTCGCCGGGCTGCCGCTGCTCGAGATCGTCCGCCTCGGGGACTCGCCGCCCGAGCCGTGCGGCCGCGGCGAGCGCCCGCTCGCCGGCGTGCGCGTGCTCGACCTCACGCGCGTCATCGCGGGCCCCGAGTGCGGGCGGACGCTCGCCTCGCACGGGGCCGACGTGCTGCTCGTGACGAGCCCGCACCTGCCCAACCTGCCCTCGCTCGTCATCGACACGGGGCTCGGCAAGCTCGCCGCGGCGCTCGACCTCCGTCGCGCCGAGGACGCCGACCGGCTGCGGGGTCTCGTCGCCGGCGCCGACGTCTTCTCCCAGTCCTACCGTCCCGGCGCGCTCGCCGGGCTCGGCTTCGCGCCCGAGGACGTCGCGCGCCTCCGGCCCGGGATCGTCTACGTCACGCTCTCCGCCTACGGCCACGTGGGGCCGTGGCGCGAGCGGCGCGGGTTCGAGACGCTGATCCAGTCGGTGAGCGGCCTCGCCCACGAGCAGGGCGCGGGCGCCGGCCTCGAGCGCCCGCAGCACCTCCCCGCGCAGGTCGTCGATCACGCCGCCGGCTACCTGGCGGCGTTCGGCGCGCTCGTCGCGCTCGAGCGCCGGGCGCGCGAGGGCGGCAGCTACCTCGTGCGCGTCTCGCTCGCGCAGACGGGGCGCTGGGTCGATGCGCTCGGCCGGGTCCGGGGCCGCGGCGTCGCCGACCAGACGCGGGACGACGTCGGCGACCTGCTCGCGACGTGCGAGAGCCCCTTCGGGCGGCTCACCCACGTCGCGCCCGCCGCGCGCCTCGGCGAGACGCCGGCGTTCTGGGCGCTGCCGCCGGTCCCGCTCGGCACCCACGCCCCGGCCTGGCCGGCGTCATGAGCGACCTGCCGAAGCGCGTCAGGATCAGGGAAGTCGGGCCGCGCGAGGGCTTCCAGTTCGAGAAGGGCGCGATCAGCCTGGCCGACAAGGTCTCGCTGGTGGACGCGCTGTCCGACACGGGCGTCGGGACGATCGAGTTCACCTCGTTCGTGAGCCCCAAATGGGTGCCGCAGATGGCCGACGCCGAGCAGGTGGTAGCGGGCATCAGGCGCGCGCCGGGCGTCGCCTACGAGGCGATCTGGCTCAACGAGGCGGGGCTCGAGCGCGCCGCGCGGCTCAGGGACGTGCTCGCGCTGCGGCCGATGTTCAGCGTGGCGGCGAGCGACACGTTCATGCGCAAGAACACCAACTGCAGCGTCGAGGAGCGGCTCGCCGAGCTGCCGGGCTGGGCCGAGCGCTACCGGGCGCTCGGCATGGACTGGCTCGACGTCGGCGTCATGGCGGCGTTCGGCTGCAACTACGAGGGCGACGTCGAGCCGCGCCGCGTGGTGACGGTCCTCCAGCAGGTCGAGCAGCGGGCGAGCGCGTGCGGCGCCAGGCTCGGCGGCATCGGTCTCGCCGACACGATGGGCTGGGCCAACCCGCGGGAGGTCAAGCGCCTGGTGGGCGCGGTGCGCGAGCGCTGGCCGGAGGCGCGCCTGAAGCTCCACCTCCACGACACGCGGGCGCTGGCGATCGCCAACGCCGTCGCCGCGCTCGAGCTGGGCGTCGACTGCTTCGACAGCGCCGTGGCGGGCATGGGCGGCTGCCCCTTCGCCGCCCACAAGGGCGCCGCGGGCAACGTCACCACGGAGGACCTGGTGTTCCTCTGCCAGGAGCTGGGGATCGCGACGGGCATCGACCTCGACCGGATGATCGCCGCCGGCCAGCTCGCCGAGCGGGTGGTGGGCCATCCCCTGCCCGGCAAGCTGAAGTCCGGCGGCAATCTCGCGACGTATCGCGCTACTTCGCGAGCCGCACGAACCTGAGCTCGCTCTTGACCAGGTCCGGCACGACGACCAGGTAGCCTCCGGCCTCGGGCACGACGGCGAAGTCGGCCGGCCCCTTGAACCCTGACGCGAGGATCTCCTTGCCCGTCGGGGCACTCCACCGGAAGAGCGAGCCCGAGTTCCAGTCCGTCACGAGCAGGCTCCCGTCGTCGAGCTGGGCGACGCCGTCCAGGCGGCCCAGGTCCTTCGCCAGGGTCTTGACCTCGCCGCCGGCGCCGAGGGCGTAGATGCCGCGCCCCTGCTCGGGGGCCATGAAGCCGACGATCAGGACCGAGCCGTCCCGGGCCGGATAGAGCCCATTGGGATTGACCGACTTGCCCGAGAAGACCCGCGTAACCTTGGGATCGCCCGTGTCCAGGAAGTCCGCCGGCTCCACCCGGACGAGCTGGTCTCCCCGGTTGTCGCTCACGTAGAGGACGTTCTTCACGACGGTCGGGTCGTTGGCGAACCCCACCCCGGGCAGCGCGGCCTTCCGGCCGCGACGGGTCTTCAGGTCGAAGACCCAGACCACGTCGATGTCGGTGACCCACAGCCTGTCGCCCTGGACCCAGATGCCCTTGGGCTTGTGGAGGATCTCGCCCGCGGCGGGGAGGAACCGCTCCTCGAGGACCTTCCCCTCGAGCGACACCTTGCTGATCCGGCCCTTGCCGTCCTTCTCGGCCGGCTTGAGCGCCGAGCCGAACTCGCTCACGTACAGGACCTTGGCCTGGGGGTCGTAGGCGACCGACTCGGGGAACGCGAAGCCCGTCACCGTCTGCTCGGAGGCCACCCGGAGCGCCTTCGGCGCCTGGGCGGACGCGTCCGCCGGGATCGCCGCCTGCGCCAGGGCCAGGGAAACCGAAAGTGCCAGGGCGATCGAGACTCGTCTCCTCATCGCACCCTCCTGCGAACGATTCGAAGCCGCCGGACAACTTAAGTTCATGAACCGCCCGGATGTCAAGCCCCGCCCTCGGCGCCGCCCGCCTCGCACGCCGCGAGGCGCGCCGCGAGGAACCGCTGCTCGCTGACGTTGGCGGTGAGTCCGAGGGCCTGGCGGTACTCGGCGGCCGCCTCCGTCCACCGCCCGAGCCGGCGGAGGAAATCGGCGCGGGCGGCGGGCAAGAGATGATAGCCGCGCAGCGCCCCGGCCTCGATCGCGTCGAGCGCGACGAGCCCGGCCGCGGGGCCCCGCGCCAGGCCGATCGCCACCGCGCGGTTCAGCTCCACCACCGGCGACGGCGCGACCTCGGCGAGCGCCCGGTAGAGGGCCACGATCCCGGGCCAGTCCGTCGCCTCCCACGAGGCCGCGCGCGCGTGACAGGCGGCGATCGCCGCCTGGAGCTGGTAGGGGCCGGCGCGCCCGAGCGGGCCCGCGCATTCGAGTGCGGCGAGACCGCGGGCGATTCGCCCCCGATCCCAGCGCGCGCGGTCCTGATCGGCGAGCAGGACGAGACTGCCGTCGGCGTCGGTGCGCGTCGCCGCGCGCGAGGCCTGGAGCTCCATCAGCGCGAGGAGCCCGAGCACCTCAGGCTCAAGGGGCATCAGCTCGGCGAGCATTCCCCCGAGGCGGATCGCCTCCTCGCAGAGGTCGTGGCGCACGAGGGCGTCGCCGGCGTGCGCGGCATAGCCCTCGTTGAAGATGAGGTAGATCACCGCGAGCACGGCCGGCAGGCGAGCGGAGAGATCTTCCCCTTCGGGCACCTCGTAGGGCAGGCCGCGGTCGCGGATCGTCCGCTTGGCGCGCACGAGCCGCTGGGCGATGGTCGGCTCGGGCACCAGAAACGCCCGCGCGATCTCTGCCGTCGAGAGGCCGCCCACCAGCCTGAGCGTGAGCGCCACCTGGCTCTCGCCGGGCAGGGCCGGATGACAGCAGGTGAAGATCAGCCGGAGCCGGTCGTCGGGGATCGCCTCGGGATCGGTCACGTCGGGGCCCTCGTCCATCGCGCCGAGCACGGCCTCGTAGGCGAGCGCCTCGGCGCGCGCCCCGGCACGGCGAGCGTGACGCAGGCGATCCAGCGCGCGGCGCCGTGCCGTCGTGAGGAGCCAGGCGCCCGGGCGGTCCGGCGTCCCGTCCGCAGGCCAGCGATCGAGCGCCTGCGCGAACGCCTCCTGGACGACCTCCTCCGCCGCGTCGATGTCGCGCACGATCCGGAGGACGGACGCGACCACGCGCGCGTACTCCAGGCGGAACGCCTCCGCCACACGCGCGCGCACGCCGCCGTCCGCCGTCTGCCCGCGGTCGAGCGACCCCACGGGCAGAGATGGTACTCCATGCGCGAGCGCCGCTCACATCTGCCAGATCGGCCGCACCTCGACGAAACCGCCCTCGCGGAGCGGGATCTTCTTCGCCCACTCGACGGCTTCCTGCTTGGTGTCGCACTCGATCAGGTAGAAGCCTCCCAGGGCCTCCTTCGTCTCGGCGAAGGGGCCGTCCGTGACCTGGCGCTGCCCGGCCTTGAGGCGGACGCGGCAGGCCTCGCCCTCCGGGCGCAGGCGCTCCCCCACGACCGCCTTGCCGGCCGCCTCCAGCTCCTCGGAGAAGCGCCGGTGGCCCTGCACGATGGCTTCCATCTCGGCCCGCGGCGCCGGGGGCGCGGCCTTGTCGTCGGAGCAGATCAGCAGCATGTAGCGCATGGCGCCTCCTTTCCCTCACCCATGACGACGCCGATGGAGTGCCGGAATCGACAGTCCGCGGCGTATCGGCTTGGCGACGTTGACGGCTTCCTCGGCTTCCGGCTACCGTAGCGTCCATGGCCTCGGCGGTCGAGCCGTATCTGAAGACCCGGCGCCCATCCTCCACGGCCGCCCTCGTCGTCGAGGTCGCCGATTCGAGCTTGGGGTTGGATCGCCGACTCAAGAGTGCTCTCTACGCGCGGGCGGGCTCGCACGAGTAGTGGATCAGACCACTCTTGCTAGAGTGACGACATGGCGCAAGCCCCGCTCACGCTGCGGCGCTGGAAGCGGGCCGAGTACGACCGGCTCGTCGAGCTCGGTGTGTTTCAGGACGAGCCCATCGAGCTCATCGGCGGCCAGCTCGTCGTCGCCGAGCCGAAGGGTGCCTATCACTGCTCCGCGCTCAGCGCCGCCGAGTACGCGCTGAGAGCGGTCCTGCCGCCGGGATGGATCGTGCGAACCCAGGCGCCCGTGACGCTCGACGACGAATCCGAGCCCGAGCCGGACCTGGCCGTGGTGCCGGGACTTCCCGCCGACTATCGCGAGGCGCACCCGGCGCGCCCGGCGCTAGCGGTCGAGGTGGCGGACTCGAGCCTGGACTTCGATCGCCGGCACAAGGGCAGCCTCTATGCGCGGGCGGGGATCGAGGACTACTGGATCGTGAATCTCGTCGATCGCGGCCTCGAGGTCCACCGCGACCCGGAGCCGGACCCGTCGGCGTCCTATGGATGGCGGTACCGGTCCGTCACGACGCTGACGCCGCCGGCCGTCGTCGCCCCTCTCGCCTTCACGTCCAGTCGGATCGCCGTGGCCGACTTGCTGCCGTAGCGGCACCACGCCATGGCAGAGACGGCGGACGTGGTGATCGTCGGCGGCGGCATCCACGGCGCGAGCCTCGCGTTCCACCTGACGCAGCGCGGCCTCCGGCCCGTGGTCGTCGAGCGCCGCGCGGTGGCCTCGGGCGCGACCGGGCGGTCCAGCGGCCTCGTGCGCATGCATTACGACCTCGAGGCCGAGTCGCGGCTGGCGTGGGAGTCGTTCCGCTGGTTCCGGGACTGGGCCGAGCTGGTCGGCGGCGAGTGCGGCTTCACGCGCACGGGGTTCCTCAAGATCGTCGCGCCGGCGCACACCGAGCGGCTCAGGGCCAACGTCCTGATGCACCAGCGACTCGGCGTCCCCATGCTCCTCGTGACCCCCGACGACGTGCGCCGCCTCGCGCCCGCCTTCGCCACGGGCGATTTCGAGGCCGCGGCGTACGAGCCGGAGTCGGGCTACGCCGATCCGCCGGGCGCGGCCGGCGCGCTCCTCGCCGCCGCGCGCGCTCGCGGCGCGCGGCTCGTGCAGGACTGCCGCGTGACGGCCGTGCGCGTCGCCGGCGGCAGGGTCGCCGGCGTCGAGACCACGCGGGGCGCGATCGCCGCGCCCGTGGTCGTCGACGCGGCCGGCGCCTGGGCGGCGGAGGTCGGGCGGATGGTCGGTCTCGACGTGCCGGTGACCTCCTGGCGGCACGACACGATGGTCATCCGGCGTCCCTCGGCGCTCGGCGGCGCGCACCCGACGGTGATCGACGACGCGACGTCGATGTACTTCCGGCCGGAGACCGGCGGCCTGACGCTCGTCGGGCTCGAGGACGCCAACCCGCTCGGTCTCTCCCCCGACGGCGACACCGACCACGCGCTGCCGGGCTTCGTCGAGCGCGCCGTCGCGCGCATCTGCGCGCGCATCCCGGGGATGGAGCACGGCACGCTCCACGGCGCGCACGGCGGGTACGACGGCATCACGCCCGACCAGCACCCGATCCTGGACCAGGCCGGGCCCGACGGGTTCTACCTCGACTGCGGCTTCAGCGGCACCGGCTTCAAGATCGCGCCGGCGGTCGGCGCCTGCATGGCCGAGCTGATCGTGGACGGCCGGGCCCGGACGGCGGACATCTCCGCCTTCACCCTCCGGCGCTTCGCCGAGGGCCGGCTCCTCGAGGGCGAGCATCCCTACGAGAAGCTCTGGCGCTAGCCCGCCTTGTTCACGAACGTTCGCCGTGCGTGGCGGGCGGGGCCTGTCGCAGGGTGAGCCCCCGCGGGTCCGGCTCCGTCACCCGCTCGCCCGAACGCCGCGCTGCGCGCGGCGCACGGGACGAGGGGGTCCCACTCCGCACGGCCCCGCGGGGACTGCACCCTGCGCCACCCGCCCGGTCGCGCCATCGCCGTTCGTGAACAAGGCGGGCGAGGCGCTTCAGTAGGGGACGTCGAGGAGCCGCTCGCGCGCCGAGCGCATGTCGTGCTCGAGCAGCTCGCGGAGAGCCCGGGCGACGGGGCCGGGCTTGCCGTCGCCGACGGGCTTGCCGTCCCACTCGACGACCGGCGCGACCCTGACGGAGCTGCCGAGGAGCATCATCTCGCGCGCCGCGCGCGCCGCGGCGACGGGGATGTCGCAGACCTCCACGTCCCGGATGAGCCCGCGGTCCTTCAGGGCGGTGGCCAGCGCGAGGAGCCTGAGGGACGTGCACCCGGAGAGGATGTGGTCGAACCGCGGGTGCCTGAGGACGCCGTCCGGCGTGACGAAGGCCACGTTCATGTTGGAGCTCTCGCCCACGTGGCCCGCCTCGTCCACGAAGACGCCGTTGTCGAGCCCGCGCTCCTGCGCCTCGAGCTGCATGAGGACGTTGGGCAGGTAGTTGGTGCTCTTGGTGACCGCGTAGAGCGGCGGCTTGATGGGATACGTCGTCGTCATGAGCCGGAGCCCCTGCGTGTACCAGCTCTCCGGATAGGCGAGGCCCGCGAAGACCATCACGAAGAACCCGGGCTCGGCGCCCGCGGCGGGCGCGAGGCCGAGACTCCCCGGCCCGGAGGAGGCCCAGTAGCGGATCGAGCCGTCGCGCTTGCCGCTCGCGGCCGTGGTCCGGAGGATGATCCCGCGCAGCTCCTCCCGCGGCGGCAGCGCGAGCTTCGCGGTGCCGGCCGAGCGGACGAACCGGTCCAGGTGCGCCTCGAGGTCGTAGAGCCTGCCGTCGACGAGCGCCGCCGTGTCGAACACGCCGTGGCCGCGGTGGACCATGTGGTCGTCGAAGGGGATGACCATGAGCGCGGGATCGGTCACGATCCCGCCGAGCTGGCTCGAGTAGAACGCCCAGTAGCGCACGGGCTGCCGGGCGCGGAGGGCCCGGAGCCGCTCGAGCACGTCGTCGGGCCGGAGCATCATCGGCCCGACTGTAGCATTCCCGCGGGGGGCGAGCCAGGCGGTGCGTTTCGTGATAGAAGCTAGGCATGCACATCGTCGATTCGCAGGTCCACGTCTGGGCCGCGGACACCCCCGACCGCCCGTGGCCGGCCGGCCGGGCGCAGGAGGCCCAGCGGCCGTACCCGGTCACCAAGGACATGCTGCTCTTCGAGATGGACCTGGCCGGGGTGAGCCGCATGGTGCTCGTGCCGCCCTCGTGGGAGGGCGACCGCAACGACCTGGCGCTCGCGGCGGCGCGCCAGCACCCCGACCGCTTCGCCGTCATGGGCCGGCTGGATCTCCGCGACCCCAAGAGCCGCGACCTGGTGGCCGGCTGGAAGAAGCAGCCGGGCATGCTCGGGCTACGCTTCACCTTCCACAACGAACACAACCGCCACTTCCTCACCGACGGCACGGCCGACTGGCTCTGGCCGGCGGCGGAGCGGGCCGGGATCCCCGTGATGGTCCTCGTGCCGGGCTCGCTCGACGTACTCGACGGGATCGCGACGCGGCACCCCGGCCTCAAGCTCGTGATCGACCACGTGGGGCTCCCGATCCGCACGAAGGCCCCGAAGGTGTTCGACGACCTGGGCGCCGTCTGCGCGCTGGCCCGCCACCCGAACGTCGCGGTGAAGGCCTCGGGGATGCCGTCCATCTCGGCGGAGCGCTATCCGTTCCGCGACCTGCACGCGGCCATCCGCGCGCTCGTGGACGCCTTCGGCCCGCGCCGGACGTTCTGGGGCACGGACCTCACCCGGATGCCGTGCACCTACCACGAGTGCATCACGCTCTTCACGGAGCAGCAGCCGTGGCTCGCGGGCGAGGACCTCGCCTGGGTGATGGGGCGAGGCGTGTGCGAGTGGCTCGGCTGGCCGCTCCCCGCGGCCTGACTGGCAGCGAACAAGTCGCGTTGCCGAGGGGCGCCACGGCGCAGCATGGGCGTCCCGAGGGTTGGGGGGCTTGGGGGGCGCCCGGAGCCCCCCATGTACTGAGAAGGGGGAGCAAGCGATGAACGCAGAGGGCTTCCGCCTGTACGATCCCACCGCCGAGCCGCGGGCCGTCGCGGCGCGTCTGGCGCCGCGTCTGACGAGCCTCGCGGGCACGCGCGTGGGCATCCTCGACAACGGCAAGCCGAACGCGGGCCCGCTCATGCTCGCGGTAGCGACGATCCTCCGGGAGCGTCACGGCGTCCGGGAGGTCGTCAAGCGCGACAAGCCCGTGGGGGGGCCTCCGGCCCCGGAGATCCTGGCCGCGCTCGCCGCGTGCGACTTCGCGCTGGTCGGCAGCGCCGACTGAGGGTCCTGCACGTCGTGGAGTATCCACGGCGCCATCATGCTGGAAGCGCGCGGCGTTCCGACGGCGGTCATGGGCACCTTCGAGTTCGAGGCGCTGGCGCGCCTGGAGGCGACGAACCGCGGCCTCGCGGACCTGCCGCTCGCCCTCGTCCCGCACCCGCTCGGCGGCATCCCGGAGGACGAGGTCGTGCGCAAGGCGGACCTCGCCCTGGAGGCGGTGCTGAAGGCCGTGACCCGCGCATGAGCGAGCGCGGGCCGGCCGCGGCGACGTTCGACTTCGCCGGCGCGTACGCGGCGATCGACGCCCTCTACCAGGAGCGCGGCTGGACCGACGGGCTCCCGATCGTCCCGCCCACCGAGGCCGCGGTGCGCGAGTTCCTCGGCTTCGCCGATCGCGAGCCGCGCGAGGTCGTGGGCGTCCTGCCGCCGCGGCAGGGCGAGGCGACGGTGGAGCGGATCGCGGTGAACGCCGTGATGGCGGGCTGCCGCCCCGAGTACTTCCCCGTGCTCCTCGCCGCCATCGAGGCGCTGGCGGATCCGGCCTTCAACCTCGACTCGATCCAGGCCACGACGCACCCCGTGGCGCCGCTCCTCGTGGTGAACGGGCCGATCGCCCGCGAGATCGGGCTCAACGCGGGGTACAACGCCTTCGGCCAGGGCGCCCGCGCCAACGTCACGATCGGCCGCGCGGTGCGCCTGGTCCTGATGAACGTCGGCGGGGGGCTCCCCGGCACGGGCGACCGGGCCACCCAGGGCAGCCCGGCGAAGCTCGCGTACTGCGTCGCGGAGAACGAGGCCGAGAGCCCGTGGGAGCCGCTCCACGTCGAGGCCGGGCTCGCGCCCGACGTGAGCACGGTCACCGCGTTCGGCTGCGAGGGCCCGCACAACATCCAGGACCACTACAGCGCGACGGGCGAGGGCGTGCTCCGCACCGTGGCCGGCGCCATGGGCCAGGCGGGCAGCAACAACCTCCTGGCTGCCGGCTGGCCGCTCCTCGCCCTCGGCCCCGAGCACGCGGCCACGATCGCCCGCGACGGCTTCACGAAGCGGCAGGTCAAGGAGTTCCTGTTCGAGCACGCGCGCTTCCCGCTCGCGCGCCTCGGCCCGGAGTACCGGCGCTACCAGGTCGAGCGGCGGGACGCGGCCGACGCGCCCGACACCATGCTGCCGATCGTGCGCGCGCCCGAGGACCTCGGCGTGATCGTGGTGGGCGGCGCCGGCAAGCACTCGTCCTGGCAGCCGAGCTTCGGCGACGGCACGCGCCCGACCCGGCGCACGATCACCCGGCGCCGCCGGTCCTGAAGCGTATCGGTTTGTCGATGTTGACGGCTCCCGCGGAGTCCCGCTACCGTAGCGTCCATGGCCTCGGTGGTGGAGCCGCCCCTGAAGACCCGGCGCTGGCGGCGCGTGGAGTACGAGCGGCTCGTCGATCTCGGCATCTTCGTGGGCGAGCGCCTCGAGCTGCTCGACGGCCTGCTCGTCGTCCGGGAGCCTCAGGGGAGCCCGCACGCCGCGATCGTGGGGCAGATCGGTCAGGTGCTCCGCTCGGCCTTCGGCGCCGGGTGGCATCCGCGCCTCCAAGCCCCGCTCGCCCTCGACGAGGACTCCGAGCCGGAGCCGGACGTCGCCGTCGTCGCCGGCACGTATCGTGATTACGTCGGCGCTCACCCGCGGACCGCCGCCCTCGTCGTCGAGGTCGCCGATTCGAGCCTGAGGCTCGATCGCCGCCTCAAGGCTGGTCTCTACGCGCGGGCGGGGATCCGCGACTACTGGATCGTGAACCTCGTCGACCGCGTGCTCGAGGTCCATCGCGACCCGCAGCCGGCGGCGGATGCCGCCTACGGGTGGGTCTATCGGTCGACCGAGACGCTGCGGCCGTCCGCCACGGTGACGCCGCTGGCGGCGCCCGGCGCACGGATCCCCGTCACCGATCTCCTTCCCTGAGGGCCGCGGCGCTAGTCGAGCGTGAGCACGGCCTTGCCCGGGAAGCGCCGGGCCATGAGGTCCTGCGCGACCTGGGCGACCTCCGTCCACGGCCGCTCGAGGCTCACGTGCGGCGCGAGCTGGCCCGCCGCGACCAGCTCGGCGAGCCGCCGGAGGCCCACCGATGCCGGTTCGCTCCCCAGCTCCTTGAAGAGATAGAAGCCGTACAGGGTGGTGCGCCCCGCGAAGAAGAACTCGCGGGCATCGAACGTGACCTCGGCGCCGGCGGAGACGCCGAGCGTGACACACACGCCGCCGCGCTCCAGGGCGCCGAGCGCCGTGCCGAGCGTGCGCCCGCCGACGGACTCGACGACGAGGTCGTACTTCGGCGCCGGCGGGATCTCGTCGCCCACGACCACCGCGTGGGCGCCGAGCTGGCGCAGCATCGGCTCCTGGTCGGCGCGCCGCGCGCTCGCCGTCACGTGGGCGCCGCCGAGGCGCGCGAGCTGCACCGCGAAGTCGCCGACGCCCCCGGTGGCGCCGGTGACGAGCACGCGGTGGCCGAGGAGCGGCCCGCCCCGGGCGAGTGCCAGGAGCGCCGTGAGCCCGGCCACGGGGAAGGTCGCGGCCTGGGAGAACGTCACCGGCTCGGGCAGCTCGGCGAGGGCGTGCGTCGGCACCGCGACCCGCGCGGCCCACGCCCCCTCGGGCAGGAGCCCGACCACCCGCGCGCCCGCGCGCGGGCCCGAGCCGTCCGCGGCCGCGCGCGTGACCTCGCCGGCCAGGTCCCAGCCCGGGCGCCAGCCCGCCGGGGCCATGCCCGAGCGCCTCACCTCGCCGCGGTTGAGCGAGAGCGCGCGCACGCGCACGAGGGCCTCGCCGCGGTCGGGGACGGGCTCCGCCACGGGGCGGAGCACGAGCCGCCCGGGCGCTTCGGGATCGACGACGACGGCGCGATTGTCGCTCACGGTTCCCCTCCGCTTGCCGCCTGCTCGAGCGGGGCCGCCTCCTCGAGCACGAAGTAGACGCGGCGGTTGACACGGCCCTTGTTCTCGGTCCTGGTGAGCGCGAGGCGGCCGATCTCGCGGAGCGTGGCGACGTGACAGCCGCCGTCGGCCTGCGTGTCGAAGCCCACGATCTCGACCAGGCGCAGCTCCCCGAGGTCGTGGCGGAAGCCCGTCTCCAGCTTGAACAGCTCGGGTCGCGCCCGGGCCTCGGCGGCCGGGACGAAGGAGACCCGCACGGGCAGGTCCCGCGCCACCAGGGCGTTGGCGCGGCGGAAGCCCTCCTCCAGCACCTCGCGGTCGAACTGCTCGAAGGCGAAGTCCACCCGGCCCTTCTCGGGCGTGAGCTGGTTGCCGGTGACGCGCACGTGGTAGTCGTTGAACATCACGCCCGTGAGGACGTGCGTGGCCGTGTGGTAGCGCATCAGCAGGTGGCGGCGAGGCCAGTCGAGCTCCCCCCGCACGGCATCGCCCGGGGCCGGGCCGGGCCGCTCGAGCCGGTGCAGCACGCCGGCCTCGTCGTCCTCGAGCGTCTCCACGACGCGGACTGTCCCCGCGGGGCCCGTCAGCGTGCCGGTATCGCCCGGCAGGCCGCCGCCGGTGGGAAAGAACGCGGTGCGATCCAGCACCACCCCGTCCGCCCGCACGGCCAGGACGCGCGCCTCGAAGGTCGCGAGGTAGCCGTCGCGCTGGTAGAGGCGGTCGGTCATCGGCTGCGGCCGGCCGCCGTCAGCGCTCGGCGGGCAGCCGTGTCGGGCCGCTGTTCGTCTGCAGGTGCTTCAGGTCCCCCAGCTCCCGGAGCGCGTTTAGCATCGCGACCGGGATCGGCTGGGCGCTCAGGGTGCCGTCCTCGTTGATGCGCGCGTAGACGCGGGTGGCACGGCCCTCGCTGACCGCGGCCCCGGTGACGGCGTTCTTCGCCTTGCAGTTCCAGTGCAGGGTGTGGGCGCCGATCTCGGCGAGGGTGATCGTGGTCACGATCCGGTCGCCGTATGCCGCCGGGCCGATGAACCGGAAGTGGATCTCGCCCATGACGAACGTCGTGCGGTCGTTCTTGATCATCTGCTCGACCGGGTGGCCGATGATCCGGAACAGCTCGTGCTCGGTGTCGTTGAACCAGGCCACGATCCGGGGGTAGTAGACGAGCCCGAAGGGGTCCGACTCCCCCCAGTGGACCGTGATCTCCTTCCAGTACATGGCCATGGCGCCGTCCCTCCGTTCGTCTCCGGGTCGCCGCCCCGGTATACGGGATCGACGCACTCCCGTCAAGCCGCTACACTCGGGGCATGGCGCGCAGGAAGCTCGTGGTCGCGATGATGATGCACGAGACCAACACGTTCTCGCCGGTGCCGACGCCGCTCGGGGCGTTCCGGCCGCTCGCGGGCGAAGCGGCCCTCGAGGAGTTCCGCGACACCAACACCCAGCTCGGCGGGTTCCTCCAGGTCGCGCGCGAGCTGGGCGCCGAGGTCAGCGTCCCCCTCGCCGCGGGCGCGCACCCGTCGGGCTACGTCGAGCGGGGCGCCTACGAGGACATGTGCGACGCGATCGTCGGCGCGGTCCGCGCGGGGTGCGACGCGGCGTTCCTCGCGCTCCACGGCGCGATGGTGGCCGAGCACGTGGACGACGGCGAGGGCGAGCTGCTCCGCCGCATCCGCGCCGTGGCGCCGCGGCTGCCGATCGCCGTCGGGCTCGACTTCCACTCGCACATGACCCCGGCGATGGTCGCGAACGCCAGCGTCATCACGGGCTATCGCACCTACCCGCACGTGGACATGGCGGAGACGGCGGCGCGCGCGGGGCGCACCCTCGCGCGCGCCCTCGACGGCGAGGTCGAGCCCCGGATGGTCTGGGGCTTCCGCCCGATGCTGACCAGCACGCTCGTCCACACGCCGGCGCGCCAGCCGATGAAGGACGTCGTGGACCTGGCCATCGCCGCCGAGGCGGGCGGCGCCGTGCTCAACGCCTCGGTGTTCGGCGGCTTCCCGCACGCCGACGTGCCGCACCTCTCCTGCTCGGCGGTGATCGTCTGCGACCGGCGGACGGACGCGGGGCAGGCGCTCCTGGACCGGCTCCTGGACCTGGCCTGGGAGCGCCGCGAGGCCTTCCTCTACCGGGGCGCGCCGCTCGCCCGGCAGATCGCCCACGCGCGGACGCTCGGCGAGGGCCCCATCGTCCTCGTGGACCACGGCGACAACACCGCCTCGGGCGGCACGCAGGACGTGATGAGCGTGATCGCGGAGGCGATGCGGCAGGGCCTCGACGACGTCGTCGCGGGGCCGATCTGCGACCCCGAGAGCGTCCGGCGGATCCTCGAGGCCGGGACCGCCGCGAGCGTGACGCTCCCGCTCGGCGGCAAGGTGGACATGCCCCAGATCAACCTCGCGGGCCGGCCCCTCAGCGTCACCGGCACGGTGACCCGGATCACGGCGGGCGAGTTCGTCGTCACCGGGCCGATGGCCACCGGCACGCGCGTCCGGATGGGCCGCACCGCCGTGCTCGACACCGGGCCCATGCAGCTCGTCGTCGCGGAGCGGCGCAGCGAGCCGTTCGACCTCGGCGTCTTCACCCACTGCGGCATCGACCCGAAGCGCAAGCGGTACGTGCTGATCAAGTCGCGCCAGCACTTCCGCGCCGGCTTCGAGCCGATCGCCCGGCACATCGTGCTGTGCGACGGCGACGGCTGCACCAGCTCCGACCTCTCGCTCTTCACCTACCGGAACCGCCGCCGGCCGCTCTATCCCTTCGAGCCCGATGCCTAGCGCGCGCTGGTGCGCGGTGGCGCTCGCCGCGGCCGTGCTCGCGCCGGCGCCCGGCGCGCAGGCGCGGATCCCGCTCGAGCTGCGCTTCGACGGCGAGGCGGTCGAGCCGACCGCGCCGCCGGACTTCACCTGCTTCGACGCCACGCGGGGGCGCTGGATCGCCTGCCGGGTCCGGAAGGGGGACGCGCCCGGCGCCTGGGTGCTCGAGCGCCCGGCGCCCGGGCGGTACCGGATGCACGTCAGCATCGACGAGAACCCGGCCAACCCCCGCCGCTACCCGGGCGACTACGAGGCGCAGCTCTGGTTCGAGGTCACGGACACGGCGCCGGCGCGGCTCGGCGTGGACCTGCCCCGGCTCATCCACCTGACGCGCCCGGGCGACAATGGCCGCTCGCTCGAGGGCATGCTCACGGGCTGCGCGACGCAGCCGACGTTCGAGACGCCGCGCTACTCCTGGGGCCCGGCGGCGACGGTCGAGTTCGCCTGGGAGCCGATCGTCGCCGGCGCCGAGTACCGCGTGAGCCTCGCCGCCGTCTCCTGCGGCCGGGCGGGCGCGGCGCGGGCGACCCGGCGCGAGACGACCGGCGCGACCGGGATCGCGCTCGCGCTGCCGCCGAGCGCGGAGGGCGAGTCCTACCTTTTCCGCGTCGAGGCCTGGAAGGGCGGCCGCCTCGTCGGCGACCTCTACACGCACGACGGCGGCACGCACTCGTGGAACTACCGCTTCCGCGTGCGGGACGCGAGCCTGCCGCGCTGGGCGTACCTCGCGGCCGGCGCCGGCCTGCTGCTCCTGCTCGCCGGCGCCCGCCGGACCCTCGCGGGCGTCGATCCCGCGCGGCGCCGCCGGCGCGTGCGCCTGCTGGGGCGCGGGCTGGTCGCGGCGCTCGTCGTCGGCGCGGCGGCGGGCGCGAGCTACCAGATCTCCCAGGACCGCGCGTGGCGCCGCGCGGCGGCCGAGCAGGCGGCGGCCGAGGCCGCGCGGCAGGCGCGACAGCGGGAGTTCATCGCCGCGTTCGTCTCGACCGCGCCGCGTCCCGACTGGTGGGACCGCGTCGCGACGCCCTACCGGGTCGACAACGTGGGCGACCTGCTCTCCACCTGGCAGGGCCATCCGCGCGGCGACGACGGCCGCGGCGAGCGGCAGTTCTTCAAGGCCGCCTACCAGGGCATCCTCGACCACCCGGACGACGCGCACCTCGTCGCCGGCGCCATCGAGCTGCTGCACTGGGTCGTGCGCGACTACCCGCACCGTCTCGCGCTGGCGCGGTTCGGGTACGCGCGCTACTTCCGCCACCGCCGGCGCACGGACAACTGCGCGAACTGCATGGTGGGGGACACGACCCAGGGGCTCGCGCAGAACCTGGGCGAGCTCTACGCGGCCGCCGGCCGCTACGACGAGGCGATCGAGGTCGGCCGGCGGCTGATCGCCGAGCGCGGCGCGGACGTGAGCCCCTACAAGCTCGCCGAGACGTGGAACCAGATCGCCTGGGCGCACTGGCGCAAGGGCGAGCGCGCGCGGGCCGTGGCGGTCGTCGGCGAGGCGCTCGCCCGCTACGGCTCCACCGAGCGGCGCGCGGAGCTCGAGCGCGCGTTGGCCTACTTCGAGCGGGAGCGCGACCGGGCGGCGCCGCGGCCGGAGTGAGGCGCGCGCCGCCGCGGGCGATCACTCGGCCTGCTTGCGGATCTGCTCCCAGAGGGCGCGCAGCCCGAGGCGGTCGCTCCACTCGGTGACGTAGCGCTCGTCGAGCTCGGGTCTCGACACGCGCAGGATCCCCAGGACGTCACGAAGGTGCGACGCCGACTCGACCTGGCGGGAGTAGAGCAGCTTGTACAGGATGACGTCCTCGGGCCGCGCGAAGTACGCGTCCACGCCCGGGAGCAGCGGAAGCTTCTGGCGCCGCGCCAGTCGGGCCCGGTCGTACGGCGTGTCGGGATTGACGTAGACGTCGATCTTCAAACCGGAGCCCGGGTGGATGATGTTGAACTGCCCGGACGTCCGGACGGCGTCCCGGGCTGATCCCTCGTCGACGTAGAACTCGTCGGCCGGGAAGCGGCGGAGGAGCGCCGGGAGGTGCTCGAGCTGGAGTGCCACGATGACGTCGACGTCGCGGGTGAGCCGGGGCTCGCCGTAGTACATCGCCGCCTGGGAGCCGCCGATCATGTACTCGGCCCCCAGCGCCTCGAGGACGTCAACGAGGTAACGGAGCAGCTCGGCCTGGGTCATCCAGCAGCCTGCGGGCCACGTGGCGCTCGATCTCCTCGCGGGACCAGCCCGGATGTCGGGCCGTGAGGTACGCGGCGAGCCGATCGCGCACCAGCTCCCACGTCTCGTGGGCCAGGCGGAGCCGCTCCATACCCGACCGGGCGCGGAGCGCGCGGGCGACCTCGGGGTGAACCGCCTCGACCCGCCCGATCGTCGGTGTCATCGCGCGCGCGCTCCGGCCGTGGGCGAGTGTAGCATCTGCCGCCCTACCGGAACGCCGGGGCGATCTCCGCGATGAACCGGTCCAGGTCGCGGCGCAGCGCGTCCTGGGGCCGGAACAGGCTCGGGATGAACAGCACGTCCACGCCCGCCGCCTGGAGCTGGCGGAGCCGCGCGCGGATCTGATCCGGCGTGCCGGCCAGGCAGGTGTCGCGCGCGTCGGAGGCGTGGCGGCCCAGGCGCGCGGCGATCGTCTCGGCAAGGCGCTCGACCTCGTCCTGCCGCTCGGTGATGAGCAGCACCATGTTGGCCGAGCGCCGGATGGTCTTCGGGTCGCGGCCGACGGCGGCGCAGTGCTCGTCGAGGATCGCCCCCTTCCGCGCCAGCACCGCCGGGCCGCCCCAGACGTTCCAGTGGTCGGCGTGCTTCGCCACGATGCGGAGGGTGACGCGCTCCCCGCCGCCGCCGATCATCAGCTCGGGATGCGGCTGCTGCACGGGCTTGGGCTCGAGCGGGGCGTCCGAGAGCCGGTAGTGGCGGCCGTCGAAGTCGCTCCGGCGCCGGGTCCAGAGCGACTTCAGCACCTGGCACGCCTCGTCCAGCCGCTCCAGTCGCTCGCGCAGCGTGAGGAACGGGATGCCGTAGGCCTCGTGCTCGTTCTCCTGCCAGCCCGCGCCGAGCCCGAGCAGGAGCCGGCCGCCCGAGATGATGTCGACCTGCGCGGCCATCTTCGCGACCACGGCCGGGTGGCGGTACGTGTTGCCGAGCACGATCGTGCCGACGCGGATGCGCGGCACCAGCGCCGCCAGCGCGCTCAAGGTGCTCCACCCCTCGAGCATCGCGCCCTCGCGCTCCGGCGTGTTGGGCATGAAGTGGTCGGTCACGCAGGCGATGTCCCACCCCGTGGCCTCGACGTGGCGCCAGAGGTCCAGCACGCCCGACCAGGTCTGGGCGCCCATGCTCGTGAACAGGCCGAAACGCATGTCAGGCTCCTCGCAGCGCCGCCCACACGCGCGCCGGTGTCATCGGAAGGTCGAGATGGCTCACGCCACGGCGCGCGAGCGCGTCGAGCACGGCGTTCACCGCCGACGGCAGCGACCCCGCCACCCCCGACTCGCCGGCGCCCTTCACGCCGAGCGGGTTCGTGGTGCAGGGCACGCCGTGGTGCCCGACCCGCAGCGCGGGCAGGTCGTCCGCGCGCGGGATCATGTAGTCCATGAAGGAGGCCGTCAGCAGCTGGCCCCCCTCTCCGTAAACGACGGCCTCCCCCAGCACCTGGCCGAGGCCCTGCGCGACGCCGCCGTGGATCTGGCCCTCGACGATGGTCTCGTGCACGACGGTCCCGACGTCGTCCACCGCCGCGTAGGCGGCCACCGTCACCGCCCCGGTCTCCGGGTCGATCTCGACCTCGCAGACGTGGCAGCCGTTCGGGAAGCTCATCTGCGGCGACACGAACTTGGCGGTGCCGTCCAGACCGCCGACGAGATCCTCCGGCAGCCCCGTCAGCGTGCGCGCGCGGCGCGCCAGGTCGATGATCCCGATCGCCCGGTCGGTCCCGGCAACCTGGAAGCGGCCGTCCGCGAACTCGACGTCGAACACCGCGGCCTCGAACAGGTGCGCGGCGAGCCGCCGTCCCTTCTCGATCGCGGCGTCGCAGGCGCGCGCCGCGGCACTGCCGGCCATCATCATGGACCTCGACGCCACGCTCGGCGTGCCCACCGGAACCTCGTCGCTGTCGCCCTCGATGAGCTTGACCGCGCCCGCGTCCACGCCGAGCCTCCCGGCCACGACCAGCGGGAGGGTCGACAGGTGCCCCTGCCCGAGGGCCTGCACCCCGGTGCGCAGCGCGACGCTGCCGTCGTCCTCGAAGCGCAGGTCCACCGTCTCGTCGAGAATGCCCCCCGCGACCTCGAGGAAGCAGCCGAGGCCGATGCCGCGGAGCCGGCCCGCCCGCTCCGACGCGGCCCGCCGCTCCGGGAATCCCCTCCAGTCCGCCAGCGCCAGCGCCTTGTCCATCGCCGCCTCGAACTCGCCGCTGTCGTAGACCTGACCGTTCGGCGCCCGGTACGGCATCGCGGAGGGCGGGATCAGGTTGCGCCGCCGCAGCTCCACCCGGTCGATCCCCGTCGCCCGCGCGGCCGCGTCGATGAGGCGCTCGATGAGGTAGAGCGCCTCGGGCCGGCCCGCGCCGCGGTACGGCCCCAGCGGCGCCGCGTTCGTGAACACCATCTTCACGTCGATCTGGATGGCGGGGATCGCGTACACGCTCGACAGGCAGTTCTTCGTGTTGTTCGTCGCGAACACGGCCGCGTAGGTCGAGACGTACGCGCCGATGCCCACGCTGGTGCGCACGCGAAGCGCGAGGAATCTCCCCCGGGCGTCCAGCGCGAGCTCTCCCTCCAGGACGCCGTCCCGGCCGTGGGTGTCCGCGAGAAAGCTCTCGAGCCGGGTCGCGCACCACCTCACCGGTCGCCCCACCCGCCGGGCCGCGTAGAGCAGCGCCGCGTACTCCGCGTACGCCTGCACCTTCATGCCGAACCCGCCGCCGACGTCGTACGTGCGAACGCGGATCTTCTGCGGGGCGACCTTGAACACGCCCTCCGCCAGCAGCCGGCGAACCACCGCGACGCCCTGCGTGCTCGCGGTCAGCGTGTAGCGCTCCGCCGTCCTGTCCCACTCGGCGATCGCCGCGCGCGGCTCCAGCGCCGAGGGCGCCAGGCGCGTGTCGAGCAGCCGGACGCGCTCGACGTGCGCGGCGCGGGCGAAGGCGTCCTCGACGGCGGCCGCGTCGCCGTCGGTCCAGTCGAGGGCGATGTTGTCCGGCGCCTCGGGCCACAGCGCCCGCGTGCCGGGCGCCATCGCGCGCCCGACGTCGGACTCGGCCGGCAGCTCGGCCAGATCGGCGATCACGGCCGCGGCCGCGTCCTGCGCCTGCGCCGCGGTGTCCGCGACGACGATCGCGAGCGGCTCCCCGACGTAGCGCACGCGGTCGATCGCGAGCGGGGGCATCGCGGCGGCGACCATCGGCCTGCCGCCGCGTCCGGCGAACGAGACCAGCGGCGGGATCGCACCGAGCCCGTCGGCGGCGAGGTCGCGCCCGGTGAACACGCCGAGCACGCCGGCCTGCCCGCGCGCGCCGGTGACGTCGATCCCGCGGATCTCCGCGTGAGCCACCATCGACCGCACGAACACGGCATGGGCCTGGCCGGGCACGCCGACGTCGTCGGTGAAGCGACCGCGCCCCGTGAGCAGGGGCGGATCTTCGCTCCGCAGCGAGCCCCGGCCGCTGCCGAATCGTAGCGTGTCGTCCCGCATCCTGGAGGCCCTCCGAGGCGCGACCGTCGCGGCGGCGGCGCGGCGCGCAGCCGATTGACAGGGCGCCGAGGCGCCAAGTATAAACCCTGGCAGAGCGCAGGAACCAGCGACGCGACCGCCGCGGGCACACCTGGATGTCTCAAGGAGGAGGCGCCATGCTAGCCACCAGAGACGGGATTCGTGGATTGCCGCGGGCCCTCGCCGCCCTGCTGGTCGCACTCGGCGTCGGCACGGCGAGCCCCGCCCACGCCCAGAGCGGGCCGATCAAGATCGGCCTGCTCCCGCCGGTGACGGGCCCGCTCGCCACGCCGGGGCGCGACATGGTAGACGGCTTCAAGCTCTTCTGGGAGCAGGCGGGCTACAAGGCCGGCGGGCGCACGGTCGAGATCGTCGTCGCCGACACGACATGCAACCCCGACCAGGCGCTCACCCAGGCGCGCCGCGTCGTCCACCAGGAAAAGGTGCAGTTCATGGTCGGCCCGCTCTGCGGCCACGAGGGCCCGGCCGTGGCCCAGGTCAGCAAGGAGACGGGCGTGCCGCTCGTGATGGACGCGGCCGGGGCCGACGTCATCACCAAGTGGGACCGGACGCCGACGGTGGTGCGCACCGCGGTCTCGGCGAGCCAGATCGGCCATCCCTGGGGCGACTATCTCTACCGGGAGCTGGGCCTGCGCAACGTGACCTTCATCGGCCAGGACTACACGTGGGGCCACGAGGTCACGCTCGGCGCGGTCCGCACCTACACCGAGCTCGGGGGCAAGGTCGCCAAGATCATCTGGAACCCGATCGGGACCCGGGACTACGGCCCGACCATCGCGGCCATCCCGAAGGACACCGATGGCGTCTCCGCGGTCGTCGTGGGCGTGGATCGCGTGCGGCTGTTCGAGGCGTGGTTCAACTTCGGGATGGACAAGAAGCTCAAGATCTTCGGCGGCTACTGGCTGCACCAGGACGTGCTGCCGCAGATGGACGACCGCGCCATCGGGCTCATCGGCAACTCCCTGCACTACGCGGCGGGGCTCGAGACGCCGGAGAACCGCGCCTTCACCGACGCGTTCGCCCGGAAGCACAAGCGGCTTCCCTCCTGGTTCGCCGAGTCGGCGTACACGGCCGCCCTGTGGACCAAGACGGCGATCGACTCGATCAACGGCACGGTGGAGGATCGCGCGGCCTTCCTCAGGGCGATGCGCACGGTCCGGGTCAACGCGCCCCGCGGTCCGGTACGCATGGACGAGTACGACAACCCGATCCAGAACGTGTACATCTCCCGGATCCAGAAGATCAAGCATCCGCTGCTCGGCGACGTCCTCACCAATGTGCCGTTCAAGACGTACGAGGCGGTGTCCCAGTTCTGGAAGTGGACGCCCGCGGAATTCCTGAAGCGGGGACCCTACAAGCGGTGACCCGGGCCCTGGGCGACACGCCGCGCGGCCGCAGCGTCGCTGCGGCCGGCGGCGCATCGCTCCGTTCCGTCCGATGACCAGCAGCGCCGTCCTGCAGGCGATCAACGGCACCTCGCTTGCCGCGCTGCTCTTTCTGCTCGCCAGCGGGTTCACGCTCACGTTCGGCCTGCTGCGCGTCGTGAACATGGCGCACGGCGCGTACTACCTGCTCGGCGGCTACGTCGGGCTCACCGTCGCGGAGCGCACCGGCAGCTTCGCCCTCGCCATCCTGGGCGGCGGCGCCAGCATCGTGGTGCTCGGATACTTGATCGACCGCTTCCTCATCCGCCACACCGGCGACAACCACCTCGCCCAGGTGCTGCTCACCGTCGGCGTCGCGTTCGTGATCGGCGACGTGTCGCTGGCGGTCTGGGGAGGCGACAGCCTCAAGGTGCCCGTGCCCGTGGCCTTGCGCGGCGCGATGGAGTTGCCCGGCGGGCTCGTGTACCCCACCTACCGCTTCGTTCTCATCCTCTTCGGGATCCTCGTCGGCGCCGCCCTCTGGATCCTCTACCGGAAGACCCAGATCGGCGCGGTCGTCCGCGCCGGCGTGGACGACCGCGAGCAGGTGAGCGCGACGGGGATCAACATCGACCGCCTGTTCGCGCTGGTCTCGGCGCTGGCCTCCTTCCTCGCGGGCATGGCCGGCGTGGTCGGCGGCGCGTTCCTCACGCTCTATCCCGGCGCCGACTGGGAGATCCTCGTCGTCGCGCTGGTCGTCGTCATCGTCGGCGGGCTCGGCAGCCTGGAGGGGGCGATGCTGGGCGCGCTGATCGTCGGCCTCCTCGACGCCTACGGGCGCTGGCTGCTGCCGGAGTTCTCCTACTTCGTCCTCTTCGGTCCGATGGCGGTGCTGCTCCTCGTCCGGCCGCGCGGCATCTTCGGCAGGGACGTCTGATGCCCCGCGCGGGCCGCATCGCCCTCGCCCTGACCGCTCTCACCGCGGCCGTGCTCCTGCCGCAGGTCGCCGGGCCGTTCTGGACCGGGCTCGTGACCCAGATGTACATCTTCGGCCTGCTCGCGCTCTCGGTCGACCTCCTCCTCGGCCACGCCGGCCTGTTCTCGCTCTGCCACGCGTCCTTCTTCGCGATGGCCGCCTACACGACGGCGATTCTCCAGGTGCGCTACGCCGTGCCGACCGCGCTGGCCGCGCCCGCCGGCGTCCTGGCCGGCACGCTCCTCGCCCTCGTCCTCGGGCTGGCGGTCCGCACCCGCGGCGTCTACTTCATCCTGATCACGATCGCGTTCGGCTACGTCGTCTGGGGCGTGGCCCACCGCTGGTCGTCGTTCACCGGCGGCGACAACGGCGTCACCAACGTGCCCTTCCCCGCCGTCGGCGCCTGGCGGGTCGAATCCCACACCGAGTACTACTACCTGGTGCTGGCGGTCGTCCTCCTGTGCGCGCTCGGCTACCGGATCCTCGTCGCCTCGCCCTTCGGCCTCGCCCTGCGGGGCATCAAGGCGAGCGAGACGCGGATGCGGAGCCTGGGCTTCGCCTGCGGCCTGCACCTGTACGCGGCCTTCGTCGTCTCCGGGGCGCTCGCGAGCCTGGCCGGCGTGCTCTACGTCTACTACAACCGCTTCGTCAACCCGGTCGCCGCGTCCTTTCCCGTCTCGGTCGAGGCCGCCCTCATGGCGATCATCGGCGGCACCGGGACCATCGTGGGGCCGTTCATCGGCTCGTGGATCATGCTGGGGTTGCGCAACTGGGTCAGCAGCTTCTTCGCGCTCTACGCGTCCGTGATGGGGCTCGTGTTCATCGCGGTGGTGCTCTGGGCGCCCGACGGGCTCGTCGGCCTCGCGGGCCGCCTGCGCGCGCGGGCGCAGAAGGCGGGCGCCGGGTGAGCGCGGTCCTCCCCGCGATCGAGGTCGGCGACCTGACCAAGGAGTTCGACGGCCTGCGTGCCGTCGACCGCGTCTCCCTCGCCGTCGCCGCCGGGGAGCGCCGCGTGCTCATCGGCCCGAACGGCGCGGGCAAGACGACGCTCTTCCACTGCATCACCGGGACGCTCCGGCCCTCCGCCGGCCGCGTCGCGCTCTTCGGGCAGGACGTGACCCGTCTCCCCGAGCACCGCCGCACGGCCCTCGGCATGGGACGCACCTTCCAGATCTCGAACGTCTTCGCCGAGCTGTCGCTCCTCGAGAACCTGGTCCTCGCGATCCTGGGGACCGACCGGCGCAAGTGGGCGCCCCACGCGCCCGTGGGCGCCTTCGAGGCGGTCTGCCGGCGCGCCCGCGAGGGCCTCGGCGCCGTCGGGCTCGCCCACCGAGCCGAGCAGGCCGCGAGGCTCCTCTCCTACGGCGAGCGCCGGCAGCTCGAACTGGCCCTCGCGCTGAACTCGAACCCCCGGGTCCTGTTCCTCGACGAGCCGTGTGCCGGGCTCTCGCCGAGCGAGCGCCAGCGGATCTCGCGGATGATCGGCGCGCTGCCGCGCGCCATCACCGTGGTGATGATCGAGCACGACATGGACGTGGCACTGGGGCTCGCGGACCGGGTGACGGTCCTGCACCGCGGCCGGGTGATCCTCGAGGGCACGCCGGCCGAGGTGCAGGCCAATCCGGAGGTGCGCGACGTCTACTTCGGCCATGTCTGAGCCCCTGCTCCGCGTCAGGGAGATCCACACCTACTACGGCGACAGCTACGTGCTGCAGGGCGTCAGCCTCGAGCTGCACGAGGGCCGGATCGTCGCGATCCTCGGGCGCAACGGGATGGGCAAGACCACCCTGATCCGCTCCGTGGCGGGGCTCACCCCGCCGCGCCGGGGGGACGTGATCTTCAAGGGACGCCCGCTCCGCGACCAGCCGCCGTACGCGATCGCGCAGCAGGGCATGGCGATCGTGCCCCAGGGGCGGCGCATCTTCCGGTCCCTCAGCGTCCGCGAAAATCTCTTGTTGCCGACCAGCCGGCTCGCCCGGCCCGCGGCCGGCGCCGGCGCCCGGCGGACGCGCTGGGACCTCGACGGAATCCTCGAGGAGTTCCCGCAGCTCGCCGAGCGGATCGATCACCCCGGCGGCACGCTCAGCGGCGGCGAGCAGCAGATGCTCGCGGTCGGCCGGGCCCTCATGGCGAACCCCGACCTGATCCTGATGGACGAGCCCTCGGAGGGACTCGCGCCCCTCCTGGTGCGCCAGATCGAGCGGATCATGCAGAGCGTCCGCAAGCACGGCCACTCCATCCTGCTCGTCGAGCAGAACTTCGAGCTGGCCATGTCGGTCGCCGACCACATCCACGTCCTCGCGTCCGGCCGCTTCGTCTTCCAGGGCACGCCCGGGGCGCTCTCCCGCGAGGGCGAGGTCCTCGACCATCACCTCGGCGTCTCCGGACGCCGGTAAGGAGCTCTCCCATGCCCGCGCGCCACGCGCTCGCCCCCTCGCCCGAGACGGTCCACTGGGGCTACTTCGACGCCGCGATCCCGCCGCGGCTGACGGTCGAGTCGGGCGACACCATCACGGTCGACACCGTCTCGGGCGGCAGGGTCGAGGTCGCCGACCTCTCGATCATGCGGCCGGACCATCGCGCGATCGTCGAGACGCTCCGGCCGGTGCTCGGCCCGCACATCCTCACCGGGCCGATCGCGGTGCGCGGCGCCGAGCCCGGCGACACGCTCGAGGTGCGCATCGAGTCCATCGAGCTGTCGGCCGACTGGGGCTGGAACGTGATCCGCCCTCTCAAGGGCACACTGCCGGAGGACTTCCCGGCGTTCCAGCGCCGCCTCATCCCGATCGACCGGACGACGGGGACGGCGACGCTGCCCTGGGGGCCGACGCTGCGGCTCCGGCCCTTCTTCGGCATCCTGGCGACGGCGCCCCGCCCCGAGTACGGCACGATCTCGTCGATCGAGCCGCGCGAGTTCGGCGGCAACCTGGACAACAAGGAGCTGGTGGCCGGCTCGTCGCTGTTCCTCCCGGTGTTCGTGCCCGGGGCGAACTTCTCCGCGGGCGACGGCCACGCGGTGCAGGGCGACGGCGAGGTCTGTCTCACGGCGCTCGAGACCTGCCTGACCGGCACCTTCCAGCTCCTCCTGCACAGGGGACGGAGGCTCGCCTTTCCGCGCGCCGTGACGCCGACCCACTACGTCACCATGGGGATGGACCCGGACCTCGACGACGCGGCGAGGCAGGCCCTGCGCGACATGATCGCCTGGCTCATGGAGCTCGAGGGCTGGCAGCGCGACGACGCCTACGTCTTCTGCAGCCTCGCGTGCGACCTGCGCGTCACGCAGCTCGTCGACGGCAACAAGGGCATCCACGCGATGGTGAGCCGCGACCTGCTGGGCCCGCCCGCTTCCCGGTGAAGCGCTTCCTCCGCGGTGGTATCATCGCCGGCATTTCCGCCACCAGGGAGGAGACCTCATGACACGTCTCATGCTCAGCCTGGCCGTCATCGGCCTGACGCTTACGACCGTGGCCGCCCCCGCCCTCGCGGGCCAGGAGGTCACGTACTCCGCCAACGGCACGACCCTCAAGGGCTACATCGCCCGCCCGGCGAAGGCCGACGGCAAGCGCGCCGCCGTGCTCGTCGTGCACGAGTGGTGGGGCAACAACGACTACCTGCGCAAGCGCGCCGACATGCTCGCCGGGCTCGGCTACGTGGCCCTGGCGCTCGACATGTACGGCGACGGCAAGACCGTCACGCATCCCAAGGACGCCGGCGCGCTGGCGGGCGAGGTGCGCAAGAACATGGACGTCGCCGAGAAGCGCTTCCGCGCCGCCATGGCGCTGCTCGCCGGCCAGCCCGACGTCGACGCTCGCCGCCTCGCCGCCATCGGCTACTGCTTCGGCGGCGGGATGGTGCTCGAGATGGCCCGGCGCGGGCTGCCCCTGGCCGCCGTCGTGAGCTTCCACGGAAGCCTCCCCACCCAGACCCCGGCGAAGCCCGGCGGGGTGAAGGCCAAGGTGCTCGTGCTGAACGGCGCCGACGACTCCTTCGTCAAGCCCGAGCAGATCGAGGCGTTCAAGAAGGAGATGCAGGCGGCCGGCGTGGACTACCGCTTCGTCAGCTACCCGGGCGCCGTCCACGGCTTCACCAACCCCGCGGCGACCGAGAACGGCAAGAAGTACAACCTGCCGCTCGCCTACAATGCGGAGGTGGACCGGCAGTCCTGGGAGGAGATGCGCAAGCTCTTCGGCACGGCCCTCAAGTGACCGGGGGGACGCCCCGCTGCGCCCCTGGGTGAGCCTCGCCCTCGGGGGGCTCGCGACGGCGCTGCTGCTCGGCGCCGGGCCCTCGGGCGCGGTCCGCGTGGACGACTGGGAGTCACGCCAGGCGGGCCCCCTCGACCTCGGCGGCGCGTGGCGGACCTATCCGTTCTACGAGCGCCCGGCGTTCAAGCAGCCGCCGGCGATCGTCGTGGACGACGGCCGCCACGCGCTCCGCCTCACCACCGACAACGAGTCCGCGAGGCTCGGGCGCGCGCTGAAGGTCGACCTGCGACGCACCCCCCGGCTGGTCTGGGAGTGGAAGCCCCTCGTCCTGCCCGAGGGCGGCGACGTCCGGGACCGCCGGCGCAACGACCAGGCCGCCCGGGTGATGGTCGTGTTCGAGGGGATGAAGGGCATCGCGTACGTCTGGGACACGACCGCGCCGGTCGGCGCCGAGACCCAGCCGGACCTGTTCGAGATCTTCCAGCGCGTGCTGATCGTCGTCCGCTCGGGCCCGGCCGGCGTCGGCCGGTGGCACCGCCAGACGCGGGACGTCGCAGAGGACTACCGGCGCGTCTTCGGGGACGAGCCGCGCCCGACGAACTTCGTCGGCCTGGAGGCCCACTCCAACGACACCCGGAGCCGGAGCGCGGCGCTGTTCGGCGCGGTGTACTTCGAGCCGCGGTAGACCGCCGGAAGAAAGTCGGCGCCCAGAACATCCAGGTGTGTGCGAGCAAGAAGTTCCTCGACCGGTTCAACCTCTGGCCGGGCCAGCCGGACGCGGTCGTAAGTCCCCTCGCGGAGGCGCTCGAGCGCCTGCGCCCCGCCGACTTGCGCTACACTTGCGCGGGCCTGTGCCGGCCGAGTCCGAAGACCGAGGTGGGACGCCGATGGAGCCTATGTTCATCCGTACCAGAGAGCAGCAGGCGATCCTGGACACGGTGCGCCGTTTCGTCGAGCACCAGGTGCTGCCGCGAGCGGCGGCGCTGGACGCCAGGCAGGATCCCGCGGAGTGCTACTCGTGGGAGATCGTCGAGCGGGCGCACGAGGTCGGCCTCCGCACCATGACGCTCGGCAGGGAGTACGGCGGCCTCGGCACCGATTCGCTCACCACGGCCATGGTGATCGAGGAGCTGGGGCGGGGCGACCTCGGGGTGTCGGTGATCTTCGCCCAGACGCTGAAGATCGCCCAGATCATGCAGAAGGCGCTGAACGAGGAGCAGCGCGGGCGCGTGCTGCCGGCATTCGCCAGGGACCCGCGGGGCATGCTCGCCATCGGCATCACCGAGCCCGATCACGCGTCCGACTACCTGCTGCCGCACCCGACCCCGTTCAGCACCAGGGGCGTCAAGACCGCCGGCGGCTGGATCGTCAACGGCATGAAGCACTTCATCTCCAACGGCAACCGAGCCAGCCACTACCTCGTGTTCGTGCAGACCGAGAAGGACCGGCCGCTGGCCCGGGGCTCGACCTGCTTCCTCCTGGAGCGCGACCGCCCGGGGTTCACGATCGGCCTGGTCCACGACAAGATGGGCGAGCGCCTCGCCAACAACGCCGAGCTCGTCTTCCAGGACTGCGTCATCCCCGACGCGAACGTCGTCGGCGCGGTCGGTCACGGCTTCGACGTGCTCGCCGAGTTCTTTCCGCAGTCGAACGCCTACGCCGGGGCCAGCGTCCTCGGCGTCGCCGTGGCGGCGTACGAGAAGGCGGTCCAGTGGGCGAGGGTGCGCGTCCAGGGGGGTCGGCCGCTGATCGAGCACGACGGCGTCCGCGCCCAGCTGGCGGAGATGCGCATGCTGATCGACGCCTCCCGCTCCTACATCCACCGCGCCTGCTGGCTCGCCGACCATCAGGAGCACGGCTGGGACCGGACGCTCGGCGCGCTGCCCAAGGTCATGGCCTCGCAGGCGGCCTGGAAGGTCGCGACCTGGTGCCTCGAGATCCACGGCGGCCACGGCTACATGAGGGAGGCCGGCGTCGAGAAGCTCGTGCGCGACGCGGCCGCCTTCCTGCACTCGGACGGCGCCAACCGCACGCTGTTCCTCAAGGCCGCGAACTTCATGTTCGCCGAGTGAGGAGGATCCCATCAAGGCCCTGGTCCTGCACGCGCCCGGCGCCCCGTTCAGGCTCGAGCAGCTTCCCGATCCGGCCGCCGGCCCGGGCGAGGCGGTGGCGCGCGTGCTGGCGTGCGGCTCGGGCCTCACCATCCAGCACTACAAGGCCGGGCGCATCCCGCTCGCGTGCCCGCGCGTCATCGGCCACGAGATCACCGGCGAGATCGTCGAGGTCGGCGCGGGCGTGACCGGCCTCCGGGTGGGCGACGCGGTGACCGCGTACTACTATCTCTTCTGCGGTCACTGCCGCATGTGCCTCGCCAACCTGGAGCCGCTCTGCGAGAACTCCGGCGGCAACGTCGGCAAGGAATGCGACGGCGGCTACGCCGAGTACGTCAGGCTCCCGGCGCGCAACTTCCTGCCGCTCCCGGCGGGCCTCGACCACCGCGCTCACGCGGCCGAGATCGGCGTCATCTCCGACGCCCTCGCCACGCCCTACAAGGTGAACCGCCGGACGCGCACCCGGCCCGGCGAGACGGTCGCCGTGTTCGGCGCCGGGGGCGGCCTCGGCATCCACCAGATCATGCTGTCGAAGTGGGCCGGCGCGCGGGTGATCGCGGTCGACATCGCCGCCGAGAAGCTCGGCGCCTGTCGCCAGGCCGGCGCCGACGAGACGGTGGACGCCGCCCGCAGCGACGTCGCCGGGGCGCTGCGCGACCTGACCGGCGGACGCGGCGTCGACGTCGCCGTGGATTACGTTTCCACGAGCGCGACCCTGGAGCAGGCGGTCCAGGCGCTCGCCGTCAGGGGACGGCTGGTCACGCTCGGAGGCGCCGGCCAGGTCTTCCGGGTGGACGCCCGCCAGATGCTCCTGAAGGAGCTCGACCTGCTCGGCAGCCGCTACGTCACGCGCGCCGAGATCCTCGAGACCCTCGAGCTCGTCGCCCGCGGCGCGGTGTGGCCGATGGTCACCGACATCCGCCCCATGGCCGAGGCGGAGGCCCTGCACGAGCGCATCGAGCGGGGCGCGGTCATCGGCCGCGCGGCCCTGCTGATCCGGGACCCGGCGTCCTTCGAGCCGCGGTAGGCGGGCGCACGCGACGGCGCCGTGGACCGGGTCAGCTCCGCCCGGCGAGCTTGCGCCCCTGCTCGAGCACCGCGAACGAGCGCGGCGCGCTCGGCATGAGAAAGCGGTAGCCGCTCGCGATCAGGCGCTCGATGTTGCGCGCGTCCGGGTGGGGATGGCCGCACGGGACGCCGTGCTCACGGCAGATCGCGAGGATGCGGTCGATCGCCGCGGCGACGACGGGATGCTCGTAGGCCCGCGGGTGGCCCAGCTCCTGGCTCAGGTCGCCCTCGCCGATCAGGACCACGCCGATCCCCGGAACCTCCTTCAGGATCCGGGGGAGATTCTCGATCGCCCGCACCTCCTCGCACTGGATGATCACGAGGATCTCCCCCTGGGGCGCCAGCGGCCACACGTCGGCGCGCGCGTAGTACTCCTGCTGCGAGAGCCCCCAGTACCGCGCGGCGCGCATCGGCGCGTCGCCCCGGATGCCCGGCGGGTCGTGGAGCGGCGCGCCCGGCAGCCGCGGATAGCGGCAGGCGCTGACGGCGTTCCGCGCCTCCGCCACGGTGCTCACGTGCGGGAAGATGATGCCGAACACGCCGATGTCGAGCACCTGCTTGGCGATCCACTGGTTCATCTCGCCGCCGTTGGGCGGGATCCGCACGAGCGGCGTCACCCTGGGCGCGAGCGTGCCGGCGTCGAGGATCTGGCGCCGGTCCAGCATGTACTGCAGCGCGTCGCGCAGCCCCGTCGTGGTCAGCGGGGCGTGCTCCATCTCGAAGGCGACGCCGTCGAGGGGAGAACCGGCCAGGGCGACGGCGTGCTCGATGTCCACGGGGGCGAATCCGACGAACGCCGTCGTGCCCTGCTCGAGCGCCTTGATCACACCGTTGAGGCGAGGGATCTCCGGCATGGATGCGCCTTTCTCCCGTCGCGAGCTACCGTGCGTCGAGCTTCGCGCTCAGGCGGCTGTAGACCCTCCGCGCGTTGCCCTCGAAGATCTTACGCCGGTCTTCCGCCGTCAGCCACGGAATCGCGTCGACGTAGCGCTTGGTGTCGTCGAAGTGGTGCCCGGTCTCCGGGTCGATGGAGCGGACGGCGCCCACCGTCTCCGAGGCGAAGAGGATGTTGTCGAGCGGCACGACCTTCACCAGCACCTCGATCCCGGGGAGGTGGTACACGCACGTGTCGAAGAAGACGTTGTGCAGCAGGTGCTCCCCGAGGGGCGGCCGCCCCATGTCCTGCGCCAGCCCGCGATAGCGCCCCCAGTGGTACGGCACGGCGCCGCCGCCGTGCGGGATGACGAACTTCAGGGTCGGGAAGTCCCCGAACAGGTCGGCGGTCAGGAACTGCATGAACGCCGTCGTGTCGCCGTTGATGTAGTGGGCGCCGGTGAAGTGGAAGGCGGGGTTGCACGACGAGCTGACGTGGACCATCGCCGGCACGTCGAGCTCGACCATCTTCTCGTAGAGCGGATACCACCAGCGGTCGGTCAGCGGCGGGTCGGTCCAGTAGCCGCCCGACGGGTCCGGGTTCAGGTTGCATCCCACGAAGCCGAGGTCCTTCACGCAGCGCTCGAGCTCCTCCACGCAGGTGGCCGGCGGCACGCCCGGCGACTGGGGGAGCTGGCAGACGCCGACGAAGTTGCGGGGGTAGAGGGCGCAGACGCGTTGGATCAGGTCGTTGCAGACCTCGGACCAGTGCAGGCTCGTCGTCGCGTCGCCGACGTGATGGGCCATGCCGGCCGCCCGGGGCGAGAAGAGCGTGACGTCGGTCCCGCGCTCCCGCTGGAGCCGGAGCTGCGCCGTCTCCACGGACTCTCGGATCTGGTCGTCGCTGATGTGGAGCGCCCCCCTGGCCGGCGCGTGCGAGGGATCGCCGAGCGCCGCGACCTGTCGCTGCCGGTAGGCCTCCAGCTCCTTCGGCGCCGTCGTGTAGTGCCCGTGGCAGTCGATGATCACGAGGCTCTCGCGACGAGCAGCTCCATGCCGTCCCTCCCCCGCGCCCCGGGCTGCGGGGCGCGCGCAGGCAGGATAGCCCAGGCGCAGCGTCCAAAGGAAGGGCCCCCGCCGCTCAGGTCGCGACGGGCGGCGGCGATCCGGGGGCCTCGACGACGCCCGAGCGGGCGAGCTCGTCGATGCGCGCGGCCGGGTAGCCGAGCAGGCCCGCGAGCACGGCGCGCGTGTGCTCACCGACGCGGTAGGCGGCAGGCCCCCGCGGACCGAGCGGCGCGCCGTCGAGCCGGAAGGGGCTCGCGGTGACGCGCACCGCGCCGCGGACGGGATGCGGCACCGCCGGGAAGAATCCCCGCTCGGCCAGGTGGCGCGCGGCGATCACCTCGGCGGGGCGGAGAACCGGCGCGCACGGGATGCGCGCGGCCGCGAGCGCCTCGAGCGCCGCATCGGCCGTGGGGAACGCGGCGAGCCACGCCTCGACGATCGGCCGCAGCGCGCCCCAGTTCGTGCGCCGCTTCTCGCTGGTGTCGAAGCGCGGGTCCCGGTCGAGGTCGGGCCGCTCCATGGCGGCGAGCAGCCGTGACCAGAGCTGCGGGGCACCGACGAACTGGAAGGCGACGAAGCGATCGCCCACGCGCGCGACCACCATGCCGGGGCGCGGGTTGCCGTGCTCGGCGCCGCCGTTGAGCACGGCCGCGTAGCTGACGCTGTCGGCGCCGATGAGCGCCTCGAGCATCGACACGTCGAGGTACGCGCCGCGCCCGCTGCGGCCTCGGCGGATCAGCGCGCCCAGGACCGCGGTCGCCGCGTGCGTCGCGGCGAGGACATCGGCGGCCTGGAGGTTGGAGGCCCGCGGCGCCGGCTCGTCGCCCTGGTCGAGGTGCATCAGACCCGAGATCGCGTTGACGATGTGGGCGAACGCGGGCCGCGAGCGCCACGGGCCCGTCTGGCCGAAGCCCGAGATCGAGCAGTAGACGAGGTCGGGCCTGACCGCGCGGAGCGTCTCGTAGTCGCAGCCGAGCCTGGCGACGACGCCCGGCATGAAGTTTTCCACCACCACGTCGGCCACGCGCGCCAGGTCGCGGACGATCGCCCGGCCTTCGGGACGCGCCAGGTCGACGGCGACGCTCTCCTTGCCGGCGTTCACACGCGTGAAGTAGGTGCTCTGGTCCGTGCGGTCGGGCTCGAGCTGCAGGTAGCCGCGGCGCATCTCGTCGCCCTCGCCGGGGCGCTCGATCTTGATGACGCGGGCGCCGAGGTCGCACAGCAGGCGCGTGCAGTAGGGGCCGGCGAGCACCCGCGTGAGGTCCAGGATCGTGACGTCGGTCAGCGGCAGCTCGTCGGCGCTCACGCGCTGACTATACCAGCGCCCCCCCGGGCGCGGCGGCCGCGAGCGCTCGCCGCGCCAGCCGCCGCGTGTCGCCTCGCTGGGTCGGGGGCCGACGCGGTATGCTCTCGGCGAGGGGGAGCCGGATCATCGTGAGCCGACGCCGCGCGGTTCGTCTCGCCGTCATCGCGGCCGTCGCGCTCGTCGCGCTGGCGGTGAGCGGGTTCCTGGCCCTGCCCGGGATCGCCCGCCGGGTCGTGGTCTGGCGAGTCGCGGCGGCCACGGGCCGCGCGGTCACCCTCGCCCGTGTCGACGTGGGCCTCCGCGACGGCCGCGTCGCCCTCCACGGACTCCGCGTGCTCGACCGGGACCAGCGCCCGTTGGCGACGGTCGCGCGGCTCGAGCTCCGGCTGAGCGTCCGCGATCTCCTCCGCGGCCACCTGCGCCTCACGGGCGGCACCCTCGAGGCGCCGACGCTCCGCATCGTCAGGACGGGGCCGAGCGCGTTCAACGTCTCCGATCTCCTCGCCCGCGAGGGCGGCGGGGGAACCGGGCTCGCGCTCTCGCTCGAGCGCTTCGCGCTCGTCGGAGGCGCCGTCGAGATCGAGGACCGCACGCTCACGCCGCCGCGCACCTGGCGCGTGGAGGCCCTCACGCTGGAGGCGCGGGGCGTGTCCACCCTGCCCGCGGCGCCGCCCGGCGTCGTGACGGTGAGCGCGGTCGTAGCGGGCGCGCCCGTCTCGCTCTGGGTGACGGACGTCGGGCTGCGCCCGCTGCGCTTCCGGGCGACGGCCATCGCGCGGCAGGTGGATGCCTCGCTGCTCGGGCTCTACCTGCCGCCCGCCAGCCCGGCGAGCCCGTCCCGCGGGGTGATCGACGCGTCGGGGACGATCGAGCGCGACGCGTCCGGCGGCACCCGCATCGCGCTCGACGCGAATCTCGCCGGCGTCGAGCTGCAGCGACCCGGGCAGCACGGCGCCTATCTCACCGCGCCCTCCGTGCGCGTCCGGGTGGACGACCTTCGCATCCGCCCCGGCGGCGTCGCCCTCGGGCGGCTCGCGGTGGACGGCGGCACCCTGGTGCTGGAGGACGCGCGGCTCACGCCCGTCCGGCGCTGGCGGGCCGACGGCGTCGCCCTCGAGGCGCGCGACCTGTCGAGCGCCCGGGAGGGTCCCGCCGGGGTCGCGACCGCGCGCGCGGTGGTGGCGGGCTCGCCCGTGTCCCTCTGGGTCAGCGACCTCCGGCTCGCGCCGCTCGAGCTGCAGGCGATGGCGATCCTCCGCGACGTGGACGCGGCGCTCGTCCGCCTCTACCTGCCGCCCGGCCTGCCGGTGCGACCCGAGCGCGGCGTCGTCAACGCCTCCGTGCGCGTGGCCCACGACGCCCGCCGCGGCACACGGCTCGCGGTGGACGCGGGGCTCAGCGGGCTCGAGCTGCGTCGCCCGGCGCACGTCGTGACGGCGCCCGCGCTGCGCGTGACCGCGGAGGACATCGCCTTCGGCGCCGGTGCGGTGACCGTCGGCCGGGCCGCGGTGCGCGGCGACCGGCTCGTGATCGAGGACCGCACGCTCACGCCCGCGCGCGCGTGGCGGGTGCGGGATCTCGTGGTCGAGGCGAGCCGCCTGTCGAGCCGCCGCGAGGACGTCCAGGGCGTGGCCACCGCGCGCGTGAGCGTCGAGGGCGCGACGGTGTCGGCGTGGCTCACCCGGCTCAGGCTCGACCCGCTCGAGCTCCACGCCACGGCCATCCTGAGAGACGTGGACCTCGCGCTGCTCCGGCTCTACCTGCCGCCCGAGCCGCCGATCGTGCCCGAGCGCGGCAGCGTCAACGCCTCGCTCCAGGTCGAGCACACCGCGGCGGACGGCACGCGGCTCCAGGCCGACGTCTCGCTCACCGGCGTGGAGGCGCGGGGCCGCGGCCCCGCCGGGCCTCGGGTGAGCGCGCCCTCGGTGCGGCTCACGCTCGCCGACGCCCGGCGCCGCGGCGAGGCCCTCAGCGTGGGCCGCGTCGAGCTGACCGCGCGCGGCGTGCTCGCGGACCCGCGCGCCGACGTCGCCCGCTTCGACGTCGAGCGGCTGCGCCTCGCCGGCGAGGGCCTCGCGTGGCCGGCGCGCGGGCCCGCCCGCGTCGAGGTGAGCGCGCGCCTGCGCGACGGCGGCCAGGTGGACGCGAGCGGCACGGCGGAGCTCACCGCGCCGCCGCCCGCGCTCGCCTGGAAGGCCGAGCTGGGTCTCCGGCTCGAGGCGGTCCGCGTCGGGCGGCTCGCCGCGTACGTGCCCGCCGCGAGCGGGCTCCGCGGCCGCGTGCGCGGCGACGTGACGGCCAGCGTCGCCTGGGCCGGCGCGCTGACCGCGCGCGTGCGCGGCGACGTGGGCGCCTCGCCGCTCGCCCTCCGCGAGGGCCCGAAGACGCTGCTCTCCGTCCGGCGCCTGGAGGTGACCGGCCTCGACGTGGCGTGGCCGGAGCGCGTCAGCGCGGCGCGGCTCCGACTCGGAGAGCCTCGCGCGCTGATCGAGCGCGATCGCGAGGGCCGCCTGGGGCTCGCCGCCCGGCTCGCGCCGGCGCGGCCCGCGGGCGCCCCGCCCGCGCCCGGCGCCGGCGCCGCGCCGCGCGCGGGCCCCGCGATCTCGGTCGGCGAGGTGCTCGTCGAGCGCGGCAGCCTCCTGCTCGTGGACGAGAGCGCCGCCGAGCCCGCGCGCTTCGAGGTGCCGCGCCTGGACGTGACGCTCCGGGACGTGACGTGGCCGGCGCGCGCGCCGGCGCGGCTCGCGCTCGACGCCACCCTGCCCGGGGGCGGCACGCTCACTGCTGAAGGCACTGTGGGAGGCGAGCCCGCGAGCGTGGACGTGCGCCTGGCGCTCAGGGGCGCGGACCTCGCGCTCGCCCAGCCCTACCTCGGGTTCCCGGCGCGCGTCGGCGCGCGCGTGGACGCCAGCCTGGCGGTGGCCGGCCCGCTGGTACCGGCGCCCCGCCTCACCGCGCGCGGCGACGTCGGCCTCCGCCGCCTGGCGATCTCCGACGGCCGGCGCGACGTGCTCACGGTCGGGCGCCTGGACGTGACGGGCATCGACGCGGCGTGGCCCGGCCGGGTCACGGTGGACCGCGTGCACGTGCGGGGGTCGTGGGCCCTCATCGAGCGCGACCGCGACCGGCGCTTCAACCTGCGCGCGCTCTTCGAGCGCCTCCCCGCGTCGCCCCCGCCGAAGGCCCCCCTGGCGGCGCCGCCCGCCGGCGCGAGCCCCGGCCCCGGCCCCGCGTTCGAGCTCCGCCTGCGCGAGGGAGTCTTCGAGGAGGGGGCGGTCAGCATCGTGGACGGGATCACGACGCCGCCCGCGCGCTTCGAGGTCGCCGGCGCGCGCCTCGCCGTCCGCGACTTCACCTGGCCGGCGCGCGGCCCCGTGAAGCTCCGGCTCACGTCGCCGACCCCGGAAGCCGGAACGCTCGACGTCGAGGGGACGCTCGCCCTCGACCCGGTGCGGCTCGAGGCGCGCGCGGTGCTCGAGGGCGTCGAGCTCGGGCCGGCGCAGCCCTACCTGCCGATCGAAGGCCGGCTGACGGGACGCGTGAGCGGCGAGGTCGGCGTGACGGTGGCGCTCGAGCCCCTCGCCGTGAGGCTCGACGGTCAGGCGCGTCTGCAGCGCGTGAGGCTCGGCGACGGCGACCGCCCGCTGGTCACGGTGGGCCGCGTGGACGTCGCCGGGATCGACCTCGCCTGGCCGGGGCGGGTCGCGCTCCAGAGCGTGCGGCTGCGCCGCCCCCGGCTCCTGATCGAGCGCGACGCGCAGGGGCAGATCCTCCTGCGGCGGCTGGTGACGCCGCGCGGGGCCGCGGCGCCGGCCGCCGGCGCGACGGCGCCGGCCGGGGCTCCGTCACCCGCCGGGCCCCCGGCGCCGGGATCGACCGGGGCGGCGACGACCGTCGAGGTCGGCGCGTTCAGCCTCGAGCGCGCCTCGGCGCGGTTCGTCGACTACACCACGACGCCGGCCTTCGTGGAGGAGCTGTCCGCGGTGGAGGTCGCGCTCACCGGCCTCGCGACGGCACCGGGCCGCCGCGCGCGCGTCACGGCGCGCGGCGCCCTGCCGGGCGGCGCCTCGTTCGCGCTCGGCGGCGAGCTCGCGACCGGCGACCGGCCGCGCGTCCAGCTTACGGTGGACGTCCGCGACTACCTCGTCCCCCGCGCCAACCCCTACCTCGAGCGCTTCACCTCCTGGCGGGCGACGCGCGGCCACCTCAGCATCGCCGCGCGCTACACGCTCGAGGGCACCCGGCTCGACGCGCGCCACGACGTCCTGCTGCGCCAGCTCGAGGTCGCCGAGCCCGAGGGCGACGACGAGGTCGAGCGCCGCCTCGGCCTCCCGCTCGGCTTCCTGGTCGCGCTGATGAAGGACGCCCGCGGCGAGCTCCGGCTGTCCGTGCCCGTCTCCGGCGACCTCGGCACGCGCGAGTTCGACTTCCAGGAGACGGTGTGGGCCGTCGTGCGCAACCTCGCCATCCGGCTCCTCGCGCTGCCGTTCGCCAAGGTCGGCTCGCTCTTCTTCAGCGAGGACTCGAAGGTGGAGGCGGTCGCGATCGACCCCGTCCTCTTCGCGGCGGGCACCGCGCGCCTCGGCCCCGGCATGGGGCCGCACCTCGACCGCGTGGCCGCGTTCCTCCGCGACGCGCCGGCGCTCAGGGCGGCGCTCGTCCCGGTCCTCACCCGGGCCGACGTGGACGCGCTCAAGCGGGCGGCGTCGCCGGCGGCGGCCGATGCGCCGGCGCCGCCCGAGGCGCTCCGCGAGTTGACCGCGCGCCGGCTCGACGTCGTCCGCCAGGCGCTCGCCGGCGGCGGCGTGGACGCCACGCGGCTCGGCGCGCCCACGCGCCGCGTCCCGCTCGTCGAGGCCGCCGGGATGGGGCGCGTGGAGCTCGACCTCCGGCCGTGACCGCTCCCGCCGACGCCCGGGCGCCGGCTCCCGCGTCACACGTGAAGCTCGACCACGTCGCCGTCGGCCACCGGGTGCTCGCGCCCCACGTGCTGTCCGGCGAACCCGGCGCGCCCCCACACGCGCGCGTACTTGAGCGTCCGGGCGAAGTCCTTGTGCACGAGCCGCGCGACGTCCTCGACGGTCTGGCCGCGGTGCAGGACGAACGGCCGGCCGAGGTCGGGCGGACGCCCCGGCGCCTTGGTGTAGACGCGCGCGATGCCGAGGTGGCCGAAGAGCCACGGGCCGATCTGGCCGAGCCCCCGCCCCGTCGTCGCGGACACGGCGAGGGCGGGATAGCGAAGCCCCGCGACCTCGAGGAAGACGCGGAGCTCCGCGTCCGCGTCGGCGAGGCCGTCCGCCTTGTTGGCGAGCAGCAGCGCCGGCAGGCGCAGCGCGAAGGGATCGTCGTCGCCCGCCGCCGAGGCCCCGGCGGCCTCCGCCGCGGGCTCCCGCCAGTCCGTGAGCGTCACGCGCCGCTCGCGCAGGACGGCGTGCACGGCCTCGACCTGCTCCACGACCGCGACGTCGCCGAGGTCCACGACCAGCAGCGCCGCGTCGGCCGTCTCGAGCGCGCTCGCGAGCCACGACACCGGGCGCTCGGGCGAGACGGCCGGCAGGTCCACGAGCTGGAAGCGGATGTCCTCGTGGGGCATCATCCCGGGCTCGGGATACCCGGTCGTGAAGGGATACGGCGCGACGTGCGCGCCGGAGCCCGTCAGCCGCGCGTGCAGTGACGACTTGCCCGCGTTCGGCGGCCCGAGCAGCGCGAGCTGCGCCGCGCCCTCGGGCCGGACCATGAGCGCCGGCCCGCTGCGCGCCCCGCCCCGCTGGGGCCGCTCGAGCTCCTCGGACCGCTCCTTGATCCGCCGCTTGATGTCGCCCTGGAGGTGGTCGGTCCCCTTGTGCTTGGGGATCACGCGCAGCATCTCCCGGAGGCACTCGAGCCGCTCGCGCGGGTCGCGCGCCTTGCGGAACGCGGCCTCCGCGGCCCTGTACTCGGGCGTCAGGTTGGCGGGCACGACGACCTCGGCCTCGCGCCCCTCACATGGCCGTGAGGTCGACGTCCAGCGGCCCGCCGCGCGGGAAGCTCCGGACGACGGCCGGCACCCGCACCGCCTCGTCGCCGTCGTACGCGGCGCGCACGGCGGCGGGATCGGGCGGCTCGGCGGCGACGACGCCCGCAAGCGCGTCGAGCCGCGCGGCGACCGCGTCGGGCACGCCGCTCCCCGGCGCCAGGTGGCGGGCGAGGCCCCAGTAGTCCCACGGCAGCAGCTCCTGCTTGTTGAGCGCGGCGAGGTCGCGGAGCACGCTACCGCCGACGAACCACGCGCCGCTGAGCCCGATGAAGGAGACCCCGAAGCGCTCGGGGGCGAGCGCGCCGCGGCGCACCGCGCGCCAGGCCTGGCCAGCCGTCAGGAAGCGGTCGCGCGGCACGTCCCACGCCTCGAAGGCGACCCCGTACTCGCGCCGCGTCGCCGCGTCGAGCTCGCCGTCGGCCAGCCGCCAGCCGGCGCCGTCCCGGTACTCGCAGAGCCAGTGATCCTCGTGGAAGCCCGGCACGAAGTAGTCGGCGAACCCGACGCGCAGCCGCGCCGGGATGCCCTGGTGCCGGAGGACGCTGCACACGAGCAGCGCGTAGTCGCGGCACGTGCCGATGAACCGCCGCTCGGGCGCGCGCGCCGCGGCGAGCGGGCGCCCGTCGCGCGCGAGGACGCGGCGGAGCAGCTCGCGCACCGTGCGGCTCTCGGCGTCGTCCCCGCTGCCGGCGTGGGGCGTCACGCCGCGCCGCGCGACGAGCACGGGGTGGAGGACGAGCCCGGCGACGGCCTCGACCACCGCCGGCGCGCCGGCCGACAGGGGGGCGAGGAGGGGCGCGAACTCGGCCGGCTCCGACCACCGGCTCTGGAATGCGTAGTACCGCGTGTCGTCCATCCTGGCCTCGTGGCGCCGGCCGACGGCGCCGTGGCCGCAGCCTACAACGCCGGCACGGGAAAGGCGAGCCGCCCGGCGACGCCGCCCCGTTTGACAGGCCCCGGACGACCCGCGTAGGCTCCGGGGCGATCCCGCATGAAGCCGACCAGCGACCCGCGGGTCATCCTTCGTCACTGCGCGGCGTACGACGCCGAGGCGATCCGCGCGATCGTGCGCGAGGGGCTCGTCGAGCTGGGCCTCCGGCCCTTCGGCCGGACCCTCGTGAAGCCGAACCTCGTCGTGGCCGGCCGGTTCTACCCGCACGCGCACACCCGCGCGGAAGTCGGCGAGGGCGTCCTGCGGGCGCTCCGGGACGTCGCGGGCGCGGACATGACGGAGCTCGCCGTCGGCGAGCGCTGCGGGATCACCATCCCGACGCGCTCGGCGTTCGCGCAGTCGGGCTTCGCGGCCATGGTCCGGCGGGTCCCGAACGTGAAGACGTACTACTTCGAGGAGTGCCGGCAGGTCGAGATCCCCCTGACCCACGCCGGGCGCCTGCGCGACTACGTGTTCACCCCCGAGCCGGTGGCGCGCGCCGACTTCTTCGTGAACATGCCGAAGTTCAAGGCCCACCCGTGGACCACGGTGACCTTCGGCACCAAGAACTACATCGGCCTCCAGGACGACCGCCACCGGCTGATCGACCACGACCACCGCCTCGGCGAGAAGATCGCCGACCTGCAGTACATCATCCAGCCGCAGTTCCTGATTATCGACGCGATCATCGCCGGCGCGGGGCGCATGCTCACGCCCAGGCCGTTCCCGCTCCACCTCGTCATCATGGGCAACAACCAGGTGGCGTTCGACGCGGTGTGCTGCGCCATCATCGGCGTGAACGCCCGCGAGGTCGAGCACATCCGCCTGGCCGAGGAGCGCGGCTTCGGGACCTGCGACCTCGCCCGGATCGGCCTCGGCGGCGACGTGACGCTGGCGCAGGCGAGGGCGCGGGCGGCGGGCTTCGAGGTCGGCCTCGTCCGCGTGGAGAAGTACTTCGAGGGCACCGCGATCACCGCCTACGCCGGCCCGCCGCCCGAGGCCGAGCAGACCGACTACTGCTGGGGCGGCTGTCCGGGCGCCACCGAGGAGGCCATCGAGATCCTGCGCCTCTACGACACGCAGTGCGACGCGAGGATGAAGCGGCTGCACGTCGTCTTCGGCGCCTACCGTGGGCCGATCGACGCCGGGCCCGGCGAGAAGGTCGTGTTCGTCGGCGACTGCGCCAACTGGGAGGGCGCCCTCGCGGGCACCCCGGTGCAGGTCCGGAACGTGTACAAGGACCGCGCCACCAGGGACCCGCGCCACGCCCGGCACTCGGACATCTACGCCAAGATGGTGTCGGTCAGGCGCACGATCGCCCGGGCCAGGCGCGCGCCCTTCCTGCGTCTCCCGGGCTGCCCGGTCAGCGTCGCCGAGCAGGTGCTGGCGTTGGTCGAGCTCGGCGGCACCAGGAACCCCTTCAGCGACGGCCGCGAGGCGCTCGCGTTCACCAGGGCCTACCTGACCTGGCGGCTGGTCACCGCGCTGAAGCGGCTGCTCGGCCGGAAGTACCAGGTGTCGGGGCCGTGCGCGCGCGGCCGCGCCAGGCCGGAGGTCGGGCCA
>Ga0209211_10001445_pt1 | contig 44946 bp, 36 predicted proteins | sample RifGroA2_FD_183992 | JGI IMG/M metagenome (GOLD analysis project Ga0209211, IMG submission 183992) | Groundwater microbial communities from Rifle, Colorado, USA - Groundwater A2 (SPAdes) (version 2) | ecosystem: Environmental > Aquatic > Deep subsurface > Groundwater | place: Rifle, Colorado...
AAACTCAACCCCCTCACATTGAAAGAAGAAATGGAAAAAAGACTTAAAAAAGTATATGATATCCAACGACAATCCGGTACACTCAGAGCATGACTTTTCGGTAACCGTTTATTATGAGCTATATCGTAGGTTACCAATTACGAATATTATTACAAATTTACTAATGGTTACGAATTATTAGTTACGATTTGTAAATTAGTATCAGATTCGTAATTAGTAAGTACAAAAACAGGAGGCAACGATGTCGTCACCCCCTGTATCTTCAAACCGAGATCACAGCTCCTCGACCAGGTGGCAAAGGTCAGGCGGACCTGGATGGGATCCTTGTCGAAGTCGTGAGCCGAAGTCTCGAGCTTGTTCGGAACCATGTCCGCGTGGCACTGGCACAGAAGTGCCTTCTTGGTGCCCGTGTACTTGCCCCGGCCCGGGACGAGGATGCCGAGGTTACCGATCTTGTCGGTCCGCGCTTCGAACCCGCAAGTTTCGGCCCACTGCGCGAGAACGTCGATGAGCCCACGCTCATTGCCCGAGGCATGCGGCGTGTCGCAGATGACACGAACGAACAAGTCCATCATGCGGCTGCGTTGAAGCAGCTCTTCCAAGGGAGTCATGAAGCACCTCTATACAGTTTCTAACCGGAACCAGAACCGGTTCCCCACTGCTGCTTTTTTAAAAGCCGCAATCGGAAACCCACAATCAGTTTATGATTATGATTCTTTAAATTAGCACGTTTTTTCTACTTAATCAACACTAAAAAAAAGTAACCAGTCCCCAGTAACCCGTAACCAGTAAAAAACTGATTTATTCTGGTCACTGGTCTCTGGTTACTGGCCTCTGAATATAATTCAAGCTATTCGTAGATTAGTAGCAGATTCGTAATTCGTATTTATTTCATGCCCACAAACTTATCCTCATCAGAAAATTCTGGATATTCTTTTTTTGCTGGTTGCTGATTATCAAAATTAACTTCTGGCTTTTTTGAAATATCATAACGTGGAGTTTCCAGCCTACGATTAAGCTCTTGATTCAAATCAGGCACTTCTAATTTCATTTCTGCCACTTCTTCCTTGTTCTCTTCTTGCACCTCGGCTTGATGTTCCGCTTTTTCTAACTCAGGAACCTCTTCTAACTCTTTTATTTCTGGAATTTGCGCCATTCTTTCCATGGCTTTTTCCACGCTCGCAGTTTCACTGATTTTATTGGTGTTGACTAAATGTGGTTGAATATCTGTGCGTCGTGGAATAGCAAACAGTTTATCCTTTTGAGAATCATAAGATAAAACAACATAGGCTATCCCAAAAATAATTCCCAAAACAATGCCCAATAAAATATTAACTAAAATGTTCGGACGAACTGGATATTTTGAGACTAAGGGTGTATCCAAGACCTTCAAATCTACATCTTCGATTCCAATATATTCTTTCTTATCGCTTGTGATAGTATAAGCGATGGCTTGAGCGATTTGTAAAGCTTGATTTGGATCAGTGTGATAAATCGAAAAAGTTAATTTACTTAAACCAGTCGGCACGCTCGCCTCCACGGTTTCAGACCATTTTTTACGTCGTTGATATTCATCGGTCGGGAAATAACTTTCATTAATGTAATATCCAGAGGTAACAACATTCTTCATAAAAGAACTGGAATAAACAACTTGCGCCAGTTTATTGGCGATACGTTCTTCTGACTTTGAGGCACTATAAGCATCGATACTAAAACTTGATTTTTGTAGAACCAAAATACTCACTGTGGCTCGATATAAAAATGGTTGAACCAAGCTATAAACCAATGAAACAAAAACAACAATAAGAGCCACGATTAAAATTTTGCGCCATTCACGCGTTAAAATTTTTAAATGATTGATAGGACGCACGTTTTCCATATTTTTTTTGGTTACGAATAACTCTATTATATTGATATTACCTGCCTGCCGGCAGGCAGGCGAATTACCTTTTCGGGACTAGAGACTGGTGACTGGAGACTCGTAATTAAAACTAGTCCCTAGTCTCAAGTCCCCAGTCACTTACCTACTTGTTTATTTTACCAAGAGTCACTTCTACGTCCAACACTTCTGTGCCACGCTTAATTTTCATTTTTATTTTATCGCCCACATGGTACGTGGCTAATAATTCGCTCAAATTGCGGAGAACACTTAATTCTTCGCGTTCAACCTCTAGGACAATGTCACCAGCCGCAAGAACACCCTTGGCTGGACTATCTGCTTGTATACCGAGATTTGACGCAATCAAAACACCCTGTTTATCTTTAATTTGCGAATTGAGTATTTCTGATAAATCATAAAAACGTATACCCAAATATGGTCTGGCCCAAGTTTCATTTTTGATGGCCGCGCGCATTTGCGCCACCAAATGATCTAACGGAAGAACTAAGCCAGTTTTACTGATAACTAAGCCACTGACACGCCCATCCAAAGTAACAACGGGACTGCCCAAGTCATCATTTAACGCATTATCATTAAGTTGAATAAATTTATAAAAAACTTCACTTTCACGCACCAAGTCATCAGCTGATTCTTGAATTGAAAAATTTAAATCTCTAATACTGCTATTAGTAACTGTACGATTTGGACCAAAAACGAAAACTTCTTGATTAACTACTAAGTTTTCTTTTAAATTAAACTCAGCGACGGACAAACCGTTGGCAGCTATTTTTAAAAACACAACGCCAGTATCAGTATCAGAAACAATTTTTTCTGTTTTCAAAACTTCACGATCATTAGTTACAATAAGGACCGGGCTTTTATCATTTTTTAATGCTGCTATATGTGAAACTATCCAGCCATCATTAGTGACAATAATCCCCTGCCCCAAATAATCACTAGGCAGAAGACTAGACCCAGCTAACGTGGTAAATTTTTTATCTCGATAGATACTGACGATCGCTGGACGCACTTTATTGATAGCCTCACTCACCAGCAAATCTTGTTCTTGTAAATTCTTAGTTTTATTTTGTGTCCCAATCAACTCATCTAATTTATGAGATAAATCAGAATAACTTTTAAAATTAATATAAGAGTTTGGCATCAAAAAACTATTGAGCCATAATTCTCCAACAATTCCACTTAAAAAGCCAATAATCAGTACAATTATGACTAAAGCGATAAATGACCCTCTTGTTTTTTGCATATTTTGATTCCAGTTACAAATATTGGATTAAGGGAAAAGGGGGCTGGCATATGGGATTTCCCTTACCCCATAATACTTATCCCTAACTAGTCCCATCTGGCGGAGATTAACACAAGCAAGAGACAAAGTCCACCAACAATTAAAAAACTGCTAATCTTTTTCTTTGACAAATTTCCGGACAAGGCCTGTTTGCTTATACCTAAAGTTAGATAGTAAACCACTGTCAAGATTAAAGCATTTACATAATATCCAGTTGGCAAGTACGCCGCGACTGCAAAAAGTTCAACCATCAATAAAACAATGACCACAACGAAGGGCCAATTCTTGTTCCAACTATATTTATTGATCCAAAAGTACTGATATGTCAGTAAAAAGAAAAAAACAAGAAGAGCTAACCCAATCCAGTATTTAGATATTTGCAACAAGATTAAACTGCCAAAACAAGCGACCAAGAAGAATAACGCTGCCAGAATGCTGACATATAATGACAAGCTTTCTAGCGAATATGGTTGATATTTAAATGGCACGTAGAAATATAAATAGTATTGATTAATCAAAAAGTATAATAGCAATCCTACTCCAACACTAACCAAATGGAAATACAAAGTATCAGCAAAGAAAATAAGACAAAGCCAGGCAGCGACCGTTGTCAGTAGTGGTAAAATTAAAAAATGCCAAAAATTTTTATTAAACTTAAAACGGCAAACAAACCCCAAAACAAGAAACAAATAAACAATTAAACAAATAATAATGAGCCACCACCAACCTTGTGATGAACGCATCAGTTCCATGGCCGCAATCCAGAAAACAGGAATTGACCAAATAATTAAACGACGTAATAGATGCATTATGGTAATTCTTTAAGTAAAGCTTGGAGATTTTTATTCTCCGCACTCACATCGAAAGAAGCTTCTCTTTCTTTAATAATTATTTTTTCCAAATTGGTTAATAGTTTCTCTCGTAATTCCAACTCTGCTTTGTCTTTAACTGGATAAACAGCTAAACGTAGGGCCTCGACTCGCACAAATTGCAGACGATCACTCTCTTGCATAAAATCTTGAGAGAAATAAACTTTCAAAAAACGTTGCATCTCGCCGGTGAACGTTAAATCACTATCGATTAGTTGCTCTTTGTTCTGACTAAAAGTCACTCGTCTATCTGGAACATCCGCCCAATAAATTAGATAAAAACAGAGTATGCAAACTATGCTAAATATTACTACTATTAAAATCTGAGTTAAAATTCGTTTAGTAGCTAGACGCATATCAGGATTCTTTTTCAGCTTCAGCTAGTTCTCGTGCTCGATATAACTCACGGACCACGACACTGAGGCCAGTAGCCACTGGAATCGCTAAAAACACACCAAGGAAACCTGCAATCTTTACCCCGATAAGTAACGAAATGATAGTTATAATGGGATTTAACCCAACCGCCTTTTGCATTACCTTTGGTGCCACTAAATGATTTTCAACTTGTTGAATAATTACATAAAGAATTAAAACACAAAGACCCTTTGTTGGTGATTGAGTCAGAGCCAAGAAAATTGCCGGAACAGCCGAAACAAACGGACCAACGTAAGGAATGAATTCACCAATTGCCGCCACAAAAGCCAAAACCAAGGCATAATTAATGCCCAGAATCAGCAAACCGATATAACTCATCAAGCCAATTATCAAACACAAAACCAATTGACCTTTGAGCCAATTACCAATTTGCTTTTGCACTTTATCGATAATTTGCAAAACAAGTGGCTGATATTTTTCTGGCAAAATAAATCCTAAACTTCGCTTTATTGCACTTTCTTCGATAGTCATATAAAACGTGATGACCAAAATCACAAAGAAAGATATTATCCCACCAAAGACTGTAACAACAGAACCAAGGACCGAACCGACAGCTGAGGTTAAATTGTCTTTAATAGCTGTAATTCCCTGATTTAAATTATCTAGAACTCCGTGTTCTAAAGAGAAAGAACGTAGCCCCTGATAAGTATCGCCCAACTTGGTAAAATATTTAGGAAAATTAGTTGCCAACTGAGTAACCTGTTCAGTCAGAGGTGGGATTAAGGCATAGACGGCCAGAAAGATAATCGAGAATAAGACAACATAAATAAGCAAAATAGATACAAAGCGCGGGAAATGCTTAGATTGCATTTTATCGACCCAAGGATCAACGGCCGAAGAAAAAATAATTGAAACAAAAATAATAGCCAAAACATCTTTTATCACATATAAAAAGAATAAAAGAATCACGACGAGGAAAAATTTGACGATACTCCAAATTGAAATATCAGTTAGTTGCCGATTGTGCGCCGACATAAATTTTAAATAATATTAAATTCAGATATTTAAGAACATCTTTTCAGCCATATTATATAACAAATATACTTATCTGACAAACTCGTGCTACAATTCTATTGAATAATTCTTTTATCTAAATTATAATAAAAATCAATGGAAAAGATAATCAACAAACACGCAACTTACGATTATGAGGTCTTAGAAACATATGAGGCTGGTCTTATTTTATTTGGTCATGAAGCAAAGGCTATTAAAAACCAACAACTCAACTTCAAAGGGTCTTACATCACGGTTCAATACGACCCCAAGCCCGCCCTTTTTCTAGTTAAAGCACACCTGTCTTTGTACAAGAAAGCAGGCAATATCCCTAGCTATGACCCCGAAAGACCTCGCAAACTCCTCTTGCATAAGAAGGAAATAGGCTCAATCTTAGGTAAATTAGAGCAAAAAGGCTTGACAATTATCCCCTTATCAGTGTATACTAAACGCAATAATATTAAGTTGGAATTCTGTTTGGCTCGTGGAAAGAAGAAATTTGAGAAAAAAGAAGCCAAAAAGAAGGAAGATGTTATGCGTGAAATACGTAGAACGCTCAAGTATCAATAGTTACTAATTACTAATCTTTTTACGAATTTACAAATCGTTACTAATAGTGCAAATTACGGACAGTCCCAACTGATAATTAGTAATTATTAGTAAATTAGTAGCAGATTAGTAATTACTAATCTTCTTACGAATTTACAAATCGTTACTAATAGTGCAAATTACGGACAATCCCAACTGATAATTAGTAATTATTAGTAAATTAGTAGCAGATTAGTAATTAGTAATTTAGGGGATGCTGGTCTTCGACAAGTTACCGCCTTCTTAGGCGCAGGCTGAGGTGGTGAAACTCAATAAACGCACCGCTTACACAAGTGCAAATCAACTTGTTAGCAAGGCAAAATCATTGTTTACAATGCCAAGCTTTGCGCTCGTAACAGCTTAATTTAAGCAGTTACCATCGGTCCGTTTTTGCTCGCGGGACGGGCACCGGTGTCATACAGCGAACTCGGTTCTAGACTTTGTCTTTTTATAGAACCTAAATACAAAAGACTCGAATTTTCATCTTTCTGTTTACTCTTACAGTTGAAAATTTTAAACAATTAGAGTAAACTATGCCTGTAGATGCCTATTAACAAGTTTCTTGGACGCGGGTTCAACTCCCGCCATCTCCACCATAAAGTACACGCTTCGCGTGACTTTATGGTAAACCATACAATCTAGTTCGAAGTACACGCTTCGCGTGACTTTATGGTAAACCATACAATCTAGTTCGAAGTACACGCTTCGCGTGACTTTATGGCAAGCCATTCATTATAAGTGTTTTACCGCGTTTACCCCAGAAGTACAAAACCTTTTGACTTCTGGATAAACCTGAAGTTAAAAAGAGAATACTTTTTATACTGCAGGGTGACTTTATGGCAAGCCATACCAGAACTTCATGAGCAAGCCAGATGTTAAATTAAAAAGTAGAAAAACCAATGCGAAAATCCTACAAGTTTAAAAAACGAGAAAAAATCACTAAGAAGTTTTATTTTAATAATAAAATTTTGGCGCCAGAAGTAATGGTTATTGATGAATTCAATAAACAATTAGGAGTTTTTGAGACGAAAGAAGCTGTTCAAATGGCTCAAGACAGAGGCTTTGACCTAGTAGAGGTCTCCCCTGTTGGCAACCCACCTGTTTGCCGCATCATGAATTACGGTAGTTTCAAATACCAAAAGGAAAAACAGGAAAAACAACAAAAGAAACAAACTAAAACTTTAGATATTAAGAGTGTCCGTATTTCCATGAAGATTAGCGATCATGATAAAGAAACCAAAGTAAACATGGCTGAACGATTTCTAGAAAAGGGACATAAAGTAAAAGTTGAATTAATTTTACGCGGCCGCGAATTTGAACATATAGATCGCGCCAAAGAAATAATGAATGATTTTAAGGCCAAACTCAAAACTCGTGTGCAGGTTGAACAAGACACCTCAAAACAAGGAAACAAAATGTTTCTGATACTCGTACCTGAAAAATAATTATATATAATCAGTTTCTAGTCCCCCCGTTAACTAGCAACTACCAAATTTATATGGGTAAATTAAAGACACAAAAATCTGTTGTAAAAAGAATTCGCGTTACCAAGACCGGCAAAGTTATGAAGAAACATGCTGGCCAGGATCATTTTAATTCACGTGAAAGCGGTAATACCACTCGTCACAAACGTCGCACAACTAAATTGGTTGGCAAAGTTGCTCAAAACGCCAAGGTACTTATTCATCAATTTTAATTATAAAGATAACTGAAATATATGCCACGAGTTAAAAGAGGCATGGGGCACGTCAAAAGACGTCGCAACTTGCTGAAGGACGCTAAGGGTTACCGCCACGGACGTAAGAAATTAGTTAAACGTGCCAAGATTGCTGTTTTGAAAGCGGGAAAATATGCTTACCGAGACCGCAAAGCAAAAAAACGCGTTACACGCCGTTTATGGCAAGTTAAACTAAATGCTGCGCTCCGACCACTAGAACTTACTTACAGCAAATTTATCGATTTACTTAAGAAAAGCAAAATCGAATTGGATCGCAAAGTTCTTGCTGACATGGCAGAACACAATCCAGAAATATTTGCGAAGTTAATTGCGAAGATCAAATCCGTCAAATAAGCTCCAAAAAAGTCCTGTGAAAGCAGGGCTTTTTTATTTTAAATATAAATTGACTTTTAGAACTAGATTCAGTAAGGTAAAAACAGTACAACTGCTTTGAGAGCTATCATGGCGAAGAAGCTCCGAGTCAGCAAAAGCGATGAGATCGAATTCTGCGAACTGATGGGACTGCTCCTCTCCTCCGGAGTACCGATCCTCGACGTCTTCGACACCCTCGCTACGCACTTCGAACGGGAGAGTTCGCTCGGCCGAGCAATCCTTCGTGTGAAGCAAGGCGTTTGCGAAGGCAAGAGCATGAGCGTCCCCATGGAGGAGATGGGTTTTGCGAATAGTCTCTGCGCTACTGTCACCGTCGGTGAGGCGAATGGCCTGCTCGATACCTGCTTCATCAAGTACGCGGTCCTGCTCCGAGAGCCGAAGCACAGTGACGAGAAGAAGTTCTTCCAGTTCTTCTCCTTTTTCCTTGACCTCGGTCTGAACACACAGAAGAGTCTCATGCTGACAGCCGAACACTTCGGAAACGCATTCTACAAGAGGATCATGCAAGTTGTTCAGCATATCGACAATCGCCAGCCCCTCGCCCGAGCACTCAAGCTCGAAGGATTCAGTGTCGTCGCATGCTGCCTCGTCTCCGCGAACAGCAATACCCCCGCCCTGAACCGATACGCTGATCTCATCTCCTGAGCCCCAAGACCGCCCTCGTTCACATCGAGAGCGGTTCTTAATTTATTAATATAACATTAGGCCCACGTTTAATAGTCCTGCACCCGCAGGGCTTTTTTGATCGCAGAGACCTGATTGACTATTCTTAAAAAGTTAGTTATAATTCTAACAGTTTTATGGGCTAGTGGTGCAGTTTGGCCCGAAACAACATATGGACCGGTGGTGTAGTTTGGTTAACACATCGCCCTGTCACGGCGAAGATCACGGGTTCGAGTCCCGCCCGGTCCGCCATAAAGTACACACTACGTGTGACTTTATGGCAAGCCATACAATGCACGATTCGCGTGACTTTATGGCAAGCCATACAATACACTTCCTGAATGTACAACTAATTTACTTCATATGAATATGAAGTTTTTTGTTTACAAAAAAATAGGCGCCGGTCTCATGAGAGAGACCGACGCCAGAAGGGGGGAAACGGCACTGAGTACCATGAACTGCTGAAACTTGAGACCAGAAACCTTTGGTCGACCAGCTGTGAAACAGACAGAGCCTGTTCACCTATTAAGCCGGAAGGGCCTCAGCTAGAGCAGCCATCCGAGGCATCGGTCAGTCCCTTGACGGGAACTTAGTCACCTTAGCCATCGGTCTGGGCTTGAAAACTGCGAGACAAGAGCCTCACTACGGACTCTGAAGGACTTCCCTCTCGTCGGCGGTGCAGGACCCACAGGAACGAACTCGAAACAGATCTCGAGCAGACTCCTCGGAGCAACACTCCACGTGACCCACGAAGCACCGTCCACCCGACTTTCCTCAGATACCGTTCCCCTTTGATTAAATTATATCATTCTATTTTTATAATGCAAATCAGATTGACATTTGCACAAAAAACGTTTATTATCTATATATAAAACAATTATTTATGGCTACAAAAAAAATTAAAAGAGGTATTGGTATCAAAATTCCAAGACTTAAACACTTAGTACGCGGTGGACGATCACGATAACACCAAATGAGAAAGGGCTGCGAAGGGCTCTTTTTTATTTTACAAATAGAAATTTAACAATAATCAAAAAAACAAGAAAGCAAGAAAACAAACATAGAAACTACAAATTGCTTCATTGCTTTTTTGCTTTCTTGATTATACCCAAAGCTACTTTTACGCAATTTTAGCTACAAAACACCCACACCTATTGACTTTTTATATTATATATGCTATGCTAATAAGGTTACTTAGTTAACGAAAGGCTTGCTTTTACCGACCGTTTCAACCAACCTGTCTTGTGGAGGATTCCATGTCCAAGCGTCGCACGTTCGTCCTGGCCACCTACCAGACCCGCACCCAGCGCACCCACCGTTCGGACGACGAGTGTCCCGAGGAGCCGCTCAATTTCTTCGCTGGTTGCACCCCCGCGGTGCGCGACGAAGGATCCGGCCGGTTCATCGCCAACGACGTCCGGCCGCACGGCATCACGGACGACGAGTGCACCGACGACTGCGAGAAGCTGGTCTCGGCCGAGACGCTGAACCCGGCGCACGCCAATGGCGCCCACTGGTTCCTCCGCCTCGAGACCACGACCGAGCGTCTGGTGCGCTTCGACCGCCCGCTGGTCGAGATGTCCCCCGACGACGTGTTCGACATCACGTCAGACCCACTGGAGGCGCTCTGCCTCCGCGAGGACATCCTCAAGGCCCGCGCCGACGACGCCCACGCGCGACTGGTCCAGTCCGAGCAGCGCAAGCGCGCCATGAAGCGCATCATGCGCGAAGCCTCCGCCGCCGCCCACGCGTAGCGGCTCCCTCCGTTCTATAAGGTTCCCGTAACTCCACCTGAGTTGCGGGACCTTTTCTTTAATTTACTAATTACTAATCTAATACTAATCTACGAATAGTTACGAATGGTAATCTACGAAATAATATCATCAACAAAAAACTAGCGACCAAATATTTTCTAGTCCCTAGTTTCGAGTCTCTATTCCCTAATCTTTTTTAAACAATCCCCACAAATCATAATGATTAATCACATACAATCCCAATAACATGATCAAAAGAATAACAAACCAAAACAAAACAATCTTCCACTTGGAACGCCAAAAATCAACGTTCTTAATTACCTTTTCCCGACCAACACGATACAAAATTAAACCGACCCAAGCAGCTAGGACTAAGATCACGATGGCGATAATGTATTCGTAGCGAATTTGCATATTACTTACTAATTACCTGCCTGCCGGCAGGCAGGCTAATCTTATTACTAATTTACTAATATTTACTAATTACTAGTCACTGGTCCCTAGTCGCCGGTCACTAATCTTTCCTCAAAACGTCAAGATCATAATAACTCTCTTTATCAGTGCCTTCAACTTTCAGCGAATCATGATGCTGTATAACCGGATTATTTAATTGATGCTTAATTTGAGCTATAGTTAGCCTTGTTCCAGATGAAACGATTGGGATATTTGATGGTGGAACAGCTTCGACTGGTTTCTCTTCAACTACTGGAGCAAGTGCTTCGACGGGTACGTGTAAGTCTCGACTCACACGTACAGAGTTTACTTCAGCTGGCAACTCCACAGACGCTTCTATCTGTTCCGATTGTAATTGCTCAACTTGATTGATTGTTTCTTTGTTTAATTGTTTATTTGTTTGATTGTTTACTCGATTACTTGTTTGATTGCTTACTTGTTTATTTATTTGAGCCTTTCGCATCTTAATCTCTTCCGCCAAATAAGCAGCCTCTTTCTGTGTTAAATCGAAGATATTACTCTTATAATTTTCATAACCTTCTTTGTCCCCGGTCAAATAATACTCACCTTTGCTAACAAGGAATCCATATTTGCCTTTGTTGTCTGTGACTTGTGTGTCGAGAAGTTTATTAAACCTCGTATCGAATACACGTACAACTGTTTTTCTCAGTTCCCTGCCTGTCAAAAAATCCTTAACAGAACCCCAGGTTAGTGGCTTGTGTGATTTTGCTAATCGTCTAAAGACAAAATAGATAATTATTTGAAAAACGACCAAAGCGCCAACCCAAACACGTGGGTTAACAATAAAAGAAATAATCGCTAAAACAGGACCGATTATAGTTAAAAGTGTTTGTACTTTTTTCCACATTAATCGTTTAAAGATAGCTTTATCAGTTTCCATCTTTTTGTCTGGATCCACTGGTATAGCCTTGTTAATAATGCCACTCTCGCCTTCCTTAACTTCAATAATGCCTCCATTATAAAGGTTCTGATATTCACCATCAACAATATTTTCATCAATTGGAGCAGATTCACCTCCCGCAATATGTAAACCAATGAGTTGAGGAATAACTTCACTTGGGAATTTATGTTCTTTCTTACTGACTTCTATATAATACTTACCTGGTTTAACAAAGAAATGGTATCGCCCTTGCTTATCTGTCACTCTAGTTGTTACTAAGTGATTTGTGTCAAATTCAAAGAGACGGATAATTGCAAGATCAATTGGCTTCTTGGTAATTGAATTATAGATCACGCCCCAATTATGTTTTTTGCGTTTTGCCAGAATCATGAGCGGTTGAGTAAACAAGAACTGCAAATATGTTAGAAGACCAACCCCAGCCGCACCGGTTGCACCGACAGTTGCGATTGAAGCTACACTAGCAACAGTAGCAGCAATAGTAATTGGTTCTTGAACAATATCGTTTACTTCCTGAACTACTACGTTATCGATTGTTGCATTCATTATTTGTTTAACGCTGGCTTTTACTTCAGCAAAATCTTTTTGAGTTAAGCCACTTACTATTGTTGAAATTATATCTGCGGCTTTATCTTCAGTATTTGTTGTCACAATAATTTCAATAGGCACTTCAACTATTTCATCTGTTTCATCTGAATCAGTTAAACTAACACAACCCGGATCTGCCGGATAATCTGTTTTCCCATCATTATCATTGTCTAAATTATCGCTACAAGCATTCCTGCCTCCATCTGGTATTTCTATCATACAAATTCCACAATCTCCAGCACATGAGTTGCAGGTTTCATTTCCGTTGCAAACATTATCTCCGCAAACTGGAATAGAGGGGCAAACACCACAATCTCCAGCACAGGAAGTGCAAGTTTCAATTCCATTGCAAATATTATCGCCGCAGACTGGAAGAACCGGACAGACACCACAATCACCGGAACATGAATTGCATGTTTCGGCTCCATTGCAAACATTATCACCACAAACTGGGACAACGGGACAAATTCCACAATCACCGGCACATGAATTGCATGTTTCGGCTCCATTGCAAACATTATCGCCGCAAACAGGAACAACAGGACAAACTCCACAATCGCCAACGCAGGTTTCGCATGTTTCAGTTCCATTACATTGTGTGTCACCACAAACAGGTAGCACAACCTCGCCCGCTTCTCTTATGCCTACAACTGAAATAGTATCTGACACAACCGTTTGGATAGTAAGATCTAAATCATTGAGTGTATTTCCATCACTATCAACACTCTTAATTTCATCTTCATCAAGATTAACGTTAATTGGATCACTGGTGACTCGTAGACTTCCTTTCTTAGTTGCTAGTGTTGAGCCTGTTAATTCAACAGCATGCGTGGCGTTATTATGTGAAAATCTAACTTTGGCAGTAACAGCCATTCTAAAATAATTCCAACCAGGTCCAAGAATAACCTCACATACTTGACCACTAGCACAGGTTACTACCTCACCAATAATTGCATTTGTTGTACTGTTGCTATTTGTTGTTCCAGTACCCTCTGTATATGTGACGCTAGCAATGTCAATGATTGTATTACCCACTGAACCAGTAACATTAGCCTTGAACTCCAAAACGCCTTTAGCATCAGAAGCGAGCTCTCCGACATTACAGCTAATTAAGTTGTTGGCATAAATACATTTACTTCCAGTGCTGGTGAGTGAACCAGCAACATAAGTAGATCCACTCGGTATTGGTTCGTTCACAAGAACGCTATGCGCAGTTTGGCCGCCATTATTTAAATATTCAACTTGATAAGTTAGTCTATCACCGGCTTTAACATCAACGCCACTTTGATTTTCAAAAGCTTGGACTTGGACTGTGCTGTAAACAAGGAAAGCAGTTATGCAAACCACCACAACTTTCATGCACAAGCCGAACAAGAAGCCCATGAAACCTAAATTTGTTAATTTATAAAAACGATGGTGGTTTCTGTATATCAACCCATGTTTAGCTGCCTTCTTCCCGTGTAAAAATTCAAATAACAGATCCCCATTATTACCAACAAAATCAGTAAACAATATTTTATGTATATGCTTTAAATGTTTGGCTTTGGGATGTGCATTTAATAATAACAACATCAGGAACAAAAGAACCATAATCCCGGCAATGAGTGTATAAACATTAGTATAACGTTGGATAAGTGGAACTATTTTAATTTTTTGCGCTGTATCAGTGCCCGCAAAAACTGCTTGTCCCAAATAAACACCAGCAACAGGAACCGCCAAGTTCACACCGACCTTCTTGCTTAAAACCAAATTTGCATTCGCTGGTCTATAAACAACAATACTTTGGCTCGCAGAGAAATCTGTCTCTACATCATCGCCATTTTGCGCTTGGACCTTAAAATCATACATGGCATTGTTCGTCAGTGCAGTAATTGGGATGCTCGAACCACCAGCTAGCCACTCACTATATGTTTTAAAGATTCTATTTACGCCTAATTTATAATCTCCTTGCAACCACTTACCTAAACTTGTTTCATAAATAGCGTATTTTGTAGTATTGGGATTACTGTTCTCGTTGATTGATAGCGCGACGGAAGTATTGCCCGTAACAACCAAGCCGGAAATGCTTGGCGTATTAGCATATGTATAAATCGGGCCTAAACTTGCCGAGCTGCTTTCGCCATCACCATTATAAGCAGTGACATTTCTTTGATATCGCGTATTTGGATTTAGCCCTGTTTCAACTATATACGACAAATTAGCAGAACCAACATCACTTATGAGCGTTGGGGTCTCATCATACAATCTAAAACCATATTCCACTCCGGAAGTGTCAGCAAAATTCCACTGGATTGAAGTTGGAGAAACAACTGTTGGTTCCAAGCGATTTGGTGTTGTTGGTGGATTTAGATGACAATCAGTGCATGCAATTATATCATCCGTTGAATAACTAATGGACACATCATACAAGACTGACGTTTCAGCTGCGTCCTCAGCATTCAATTCTGCTTTCCATAACAATGATGTACCCGTATTTTCAAAAGTCCATTTGCTTTCTGGAGTCACTGGACCTTCCCATAAATATTCTACTCCAACATCAACAGGCAAAGAATAAAGTTCATTATCAGCTGTTAAAATGACGTAGCTTGAAGATTCCCCACTTTCGAAAAGATCACCAGATAAAATATCGACAAAAACACCTACGTCCTGCAAAGTGACCGTTTCGCAAGCATCATCACTGGTTAAAACCGTACCGTTTTCACCGACAAGAATACAATATCCATCCGAATCGCAATTTACGGATGTTAAATTTTCCGTTGTTCCACTTTCTATCACTACAGGGTCTTCTCCAATATTTTGATGCCAAAGTGTGCCATTATCGCCAACATAAACCCCAAAGTTACCCTCCACATTAACCACAAAATCGTTCATATCAACGCCTGCAGATAAGTCCTCTTTCGTAAAACTTACTCCATCATCAGAAGTAATAGCAGTTATATTTCCTTCTTCATCAGCATCACCATAAACATAAACATTGTCTTCTGTAATGACAACTGCGTTCAAATTAGCTGAAGTTAGAGCAGGTATAATAGAACAAACGGGTGAACCTTCACCACTGCTATCGATTTTCATTATAAGCCCATCTTCACCCACCACATACCCATAATCTCCCGAGACAGCAATATCGCGCAAACCTGAAACAGTTAAATTCGTACAAACCTCAACTACTCCCGCATCAATCAGATAAATTTTTGAGTCCGTTACCATTCCAGGCCAAGAAACATCAACAATGTCTCCCACTAAAGGATCACTGATGTCTCCCCAAATTGTCAAATCAGTTGAATTGTATGATGAACCAGCATCACCATAAAGCAAACATGTGCTATTATCATCTTCATCAAAGCAATCAACACCATTTAATTCTGCTTCCGGAAGTCCCGCGACACTAATCCAATCCGGTGGCACTTCAACCCCTGCACTCAAATAATAATCAATGCTCGTCTCAGCAGAGGTTAACCCGTTCACCGACAAAGTCGCCGAAAGAATATCATCGTCCGTTGTTGCAACTACAGCTGACTGAACAATACCAGCAACTTCTGTTGAAAATTCTTGTTTTTGTGTGTAACGATAATTAATACCATAATTTTCAGCATTTTTGGTGAAAAAATCCATATCGCCATCAGAATCATAATCACCATAAGCAACTATGCGCGTTGGATCTTCGGCACTAAACATACTTTGTTCTTCCACAAAAGACCAATTGCCCTGATTGCGTAAAATATAATTTCTCATGTCGCCGACATTTTCCGTAATAAATATTATGTCGAGATCATTATCGTTATCAAGATCAACGCTTTCCGCCGGCCCTCTGCCCATATCAGCATAGTTAAACGACAGAGAAAACTGCCCTGCTCCATTGTTTACAAAGAAATGACCATCAGAAAAGATATCTAAATCACTATCATTATCAAAATCGCCTAGAGTGGCATTAGAAAGATTCTCAATAGGACTTTCTATTTCAGCACCAACAAACATTCCCGCGCCATTATTCAAATAAACAAACATGGGTCTCTCCTCACCCACAAGCAAAGGTAAAACCAAATCCAAATACCCATCGCCATCAACGTCACCCAGATCAAAACTCGTAGTCGCGTCAGTGGTGCCATCAAAAGCATTATGCTCTTCAGTAAAATTACCCAAACCATCATTGAACCAAACCTCCACTTGGTTAGGTACCGGCGTGTCTTCACCACTTAAAAAGACAACATCATAATCCCCGTCATTATCAATATCACCAGTGCGCATGTAAGTTGTTTGATAGTCCCCTTGGCCAATACCATCAGGAACTAGCGCAAATCCGCCTAATCCATCATTAATAAAAATACTATTTTTGCCACCAGAAACAGCTTCAATCACATCCAAATCTCCGTCATTATCAAAGTCCGTTGCCGCGGCCTTATAAACGACACCCACAAAAGCCATACTTCCTTCAACGGCCATCTCAGTATAAGAACCATCACCCTGATTCAATAACAAAATTCGTGAATTATCGTCCCCACCTGCCTGCCAAAGGTCTTGATGGCCATCATTATTAGCATCAAAAACAGCAACCACATAATAATCTGGAGACAAAGTTTCTTCTTCAAAATAGATGTCTGTTGTATTTAAAACAATAACTGAAGCAAAACTACCAGGTATGTGGAAATCCAAAACACCATCACCATTGTAATCGCCCACATCAGCCGTATATGCTCCAAAATTCTCTCCATCATACACAGAAGCACTTGTCTCATCAAAAAAACCAGTACCATCATTTACATAGAGATAATAATTTGATTCCATAATATCAGCCGCCAGCAAATCTTCATCACCATCCGCATCAAAATCACCATGGTTTAATGTATAATTGATATACGGCGTCTCATCTCTTTCATCGACAGTAAAACCACCCACACCATCATTGAAATATAAGCTTCCATACTCATAACAATCTAAGTCTCCGTCATTATCAAAGTCAACAATAGCGATGCTTGTACTAAATATCTGACTAAAGGATAATTCTACAACCGAGAAAGATGCGTCTTTGTTATTAAGATATAAATTACTTACCGCACCTTTATTAACTATAACAAAATCTAAATATGTATCTCCATTAAAATCTGCTATGGCAACATCATCAGTGACAGAATTGATGCCAACCAGTGGGCTATCTCCCATAAAAGAAAACGACCCGACACCATCGTTTAAAAATATTTTGCTTTCACCTCCATTATCATCATTAAAATAACCAACGATAAAATCTAAATCACCATCTTTATCAATGTCGCCCATATCAACACTATCTCCAAAATCGACACTGGCATTAGCAGTCAAAGAAAAAATTCCAGTGCCGTCATTAATAGCTACAACATAACCATCGGCGTGAACCAACAGAACATCTAAATCACCATCAACGTCCATATCACCCACTGCGATATCCAAACAGGTCGTTGAGCCTGAATAACCAAGTGCAAAATTACCAGTTCCATCATTAATCATTATTTTAAATGACTCAAGATCACCACCATAACATTGTGCAAAATCCAAGTCGCCATCAGCGTCAGCATCAAAACTTTTAGCAACTGCAGCCGCAACCTGGTTGGTAGTCGCAAAAGAACCTATAACTGCACTTTGTTTTATCGAGCCATCACTAAAACTTGTAATTGAATTTGATAAATCTAAACCAGCATCAGTAATAAAAGTATCTTCAAAGGGAATATCACTTAAATCTGTAGGCGCAGGGTCTGTAATTATAAAACTTCTGACCTCACTATATGCATCCGAAGGAAGGCCTAACACATAAGCACGCACGCGCCAATAATATGTTAATCCCGGAGCAAAATAATATCCTGCGGGCAAAGTAAAACTAGCTGTGTCGCCACTGCCATAAGCATTTATTTGAGACCAACCTAAAGTATTTGTTCTTTGATCAAAATACTTATCTGTAGTTGAAAAAGATTCATCATCAGAAAATTCCAGTCGATAATCAATAACAGAACTATCAGGATCAACTGCCGACGCAAATTCAAAAGTTGGGTTCAAACTAATTCCCGTAGCCTCATCATCAGGCGAAATCAAGGTCGGTGCAGTGGGTATTACTGATAATGTTGAACCATCCGCAGTAGCATAATCAGAATAGCCATTACCATTATAAGCTCTTAGTTGGAATTCATAGTGTATACTTGGGTCTAAATCATTAACAGGATATGACTCTTGATCAACCCCCACCCCCAAATCAACCTCAGTCCAGTCTTCAGATCCATAGACACGAACATACAATTCAAAACCGGTTTCATCAGTTGAATTATCAGTCCAGGTCAGTTGGATTGACTGGGCGGTGCTGTCAGCAACAGTCAAATCTGTTGGCGCAAGTGGCGCAGCATTAGCAGCATCAAAAAACATCAAACGCATAGCACCAGTATCTGCAACTATAGCCTGTCTTGACGCACTGACATATTCCACATCAACAGGATCATTTAAACGATTTTGTTCAAAATCAGAAAGACTAGTCGTAAATAAGCTTTGTCCAATGACATTCGCAGCCGCTTCTCCATCACTAATGTCCTCCAAATCAAAAACTAAAACTCTATTATGTTCGCTCAGAGATGCATCAGTAACAAATAAACGATCCTGCCCAGCATCATAATCAATACCTGCCGGAGTAAAGTGCGAAGCATCTAATGTTACAGGTAAAGAAGCTGTTAAATTTGTTTGTCCTAAAACATTTACAGCCGCTTCTCCATTGACAATCGTATCAACATCATAAATCATAATTCTAGGACATCGAAAATCATCATCAGCCACAAAAAGATAATGACGAGTAGCATCATAAGACAAGGAAACAGGATTACCAATAGCGACTTCAGTACAAAAAGAAGTATTATTAGTTACAAAATCACCCACGCCCAAAACAGTTTCAGCAATCATACTATTGCCCAGAGCCGAAGTATCAAAAACTAAAACGCGATTATACAATTTGTCGGCTACAAATAAACGTCCATCCTCATCTATAGCCAAACTACTTACCTCGAATATCCCCGCGGCCGGACTGGCGGGAAGACCATTAATATCAAGTTCACCACCTTGACCAATAACATAAATAGCATCTTTACCGTCATCAATGGTCGCTGTATCAAAAACCATAATTCTATATTTGTCGGCAACATAAAGGTATCCAGAAGTTGAATCATAAACAGCATCACGCAACGCAACTGAATCTGACAACTTCGCCACAGTAGGGCCAGAAGGAGAATTGTCTTCGTCTAAATCTTCTGCACCTAAAATATTATCAGCCACCGTATCTTCTAACTCGTTTTGGGTATTTAAATCGAAAACCATTACCTGTGGTCCATTGTTTTCATCGCCCACAAAAAGACGGTGGTTAACTTCATCAACAGTTACAAAGGAAATCTCATCAAAAGTCCAAGCATTAGGCGTGCCATTAAAAGTACCGCCTAACTTTTGCATCCAACCGCCAGTTTCTCTGTTTATTTGTCCATAAACCTCCGCTGTACTTAGATCGGATAAATTCACACCCATAACACGATCATCAAAGTATTCCGTATAATACAAAACATCTCGTGTTTCATTATAATAAAGACCGTCTGGACTAGCATTCAAAACACTCGTAGCAGACTCCCCCGTAGCAACAGCCTCTGTATCATAAACTAAAATTCTATTATTATCTGGGGCAAAAGCATCGGCCAAAAACAAGCGGTTATTTGTTTTATCAAAATAAATTCCAGTTGTGTTGTCTTGCAAATTATCTAAATGCAATTGATTCAATTCACTACCAGCAGTATTGCTGATAAAATCGGTTTGCCCCAAAACATAATCGGCCGCTCGTCCGCTTGCTAATAAATCCAAAGAAAAGTCATAAACCATAACACGATTATTATTCTCATCTGCTATAAAAACACGATCATCACCAAGTATTTCAGTCGCTCCAGTATCATAAGCAACACCCGAAGGACCAAATAAAGTAGTTTGAGACGTGTCAGAATCACAGGTGATAAAATTCGGTTGTCCCAAAACATAAGTCGGATCTAATCCATCGCTCATGCCAGAAACCTCATAAACAAGAACACGATTATTATTTTCGTCTGCTACCAACAAGTATTTATTTATAGAGGTTTCGGCATATTCAAGATCCTCAACATTATCTACATGGTCAATATCGCAAGCAGAACCATCAAGATCACTCAAATTATACAAACTGGCGGGATTGTTTTCTGTAATTGGCATTGAATAAACCACCACCGAAGATGAGTCCCCATTCCAACCAACAAATAAATATAATCCATCAGAAGAAACTTCAACACTGGCAGGGTAATCAAAAGGAAGATTATTTTGATCGCTTACATTAAAATTGGCTTGACCAATAACATAGTCTTGTATGTAATCTAGTGGTTCATTATTTTCATCCAAATCATAAACAACTACACGCCTATTAAAATGTTCAGCCACAAATAGTTGGTGGTTAATTTCGTCCACTACAAGATCGTGCGGGTCATGAAAGCCATAATTATTGGGCGTCTCGCCTGGTGCTGCACCGCTAGTGTAATCAGGATCAAAATTATCATCATATTGTCCAACCATGTTTACAGCATCAGCGCCATCTATTAAAACAGCATCAACCCTTGAAAAATTCTTAACTACAACAAAAATTCCACTCGCTAAAAGTATTAGCAGTGTAAACGCTAAAATTCGAAAATTTTTCTGGATTAATGCACCCACAATTATTCTTTACCCAGTACCTTAACGATTAGCGAAAGACACTGGGTCTTTCACGATTTATTATAGCATTTTTTTAGCGAATTTCAGAGGATTTTTGAGTTACTTATACACAGAACAAGTGACCAGTGACTAGTGACTAGAGACTAGTACTCAATTGCTATGTTTCAATCGCTAAAGAGTAATTCGTAACCATCATATTTATGAAGCTATTCGTAACAACAGATTGCTTCGTCGTCCTCCGCTGCGCCCCGTCTTCCTCGCAAATCGTCCGTAATTATTCGTAGATTTGCTCGCCTCGCTTCACGTTCGAAGCGGGTCTAACATCAAATCGAGCTGTTAATCATAATAATCATAATAGTAATCATGGTAATCATAGTAGTAATCATGGATATCATAGTAAAAAAAACGAGTCTGCAATATGCACTGCAGACTCGAACGAATGGATCAGCGACCGCGTACGTAAACGTCTTCGATGGCCGTCGCGATCTCGGCGATCGTTTTCTCGGCCGCGGCGCGTGGGTCGTCAGCCTTGGTGATCGGCCGACCAACGATGCAGAATCTCGCACCAGCTTCGATAGCCAAGTGCGGAGTCATGGGGCGCTTCTGATCATCCCCAGCGACCAAACTCCACTCTGGCCGAATCGCCGGCGTACCCAGGAGCAATCCATCTAGTTCCTTACGTGAACGGATCAACTTGGCTTCCTGCCCCGAACAGATGATGCCGTTCAGACCGGCCAGCTTGGCCATACGCGCAAAGCGCAGAACACCAGCCTTGGTCGAACAGCCGAAGATGCTCTGGCACTCGTCTTCGTCCAGCGACGTCAGTACCGTCACGGCGAAAACCAAGGTCTCGGGTCGAAGTGCTTCACGCACGGCCATCATGCCCTCGATTCCGGCGTTGGCCATGACCGTCACGATGGACGGATTGTAGTCAGCCAATATTTGAGCGTCGGTACGCATGGTTTCCGGGATGTCGCAGAGCTTCAGATCGGCCATGACTTGGACGTTCTTAAGGTGCAGGCGCGGAATCAGTTCTCGAACTCCCTCGCAACGCAAGAGCGAGTTGACCTTGATCGTCACGCCAGTTCCGTCGAGCTTGTCGACGAGCGTGAACAACGCTTCACGAAGACCAGCAGCACCACCGCAAAGAGCCGGAGCGAAGTCAGCCGCCACGATCAATGCTTGAGCAGGTTCCAGTTTCATGTTTCACCTCTTTCGTCTGTTTACTTCGGGTTGGTCAGGGCGCCCCAATACGCTTTGGGACGAACAACTTCGGAACCACCTGCGCAGAGCGGGCAGATTTCCTTCGCGGGGTCCCAGGTCGGCAGTTCGCGATCTACGAGGGCAATAAGACCCCTTCCGTTCAGGGTTGATTTCCCCGAACGGTTCACGAGCACGGCGATGTCGCCCAGAACGTTTCCACCCGCAGCTTCGAGAGCCGCGATGGTCTCGAGGGTCGTTCCACCGGTCGTCATCACGTCTTCGCAGACGAGAATGTACGTACCGGACTTGAAGCTAAAGCGCTTCAGTTTCATGGACTTCTTCTTCGTGATCTCATCGACCACTGGCTCGGTGAAACCACAACGCATCCCAGTCTGACGAGCCATCTCGTATGCGAGGGTACTCGCACCAAGCGCTGATCCGAAAACCTGGAAGTCGCCGGAAGGCAGATCGAGCAGGGCCAAGAGATCCTTGCAAGCCTGTGCGCAAAGACGAGGATCGCTGATGACACCGCTGCCATTGAAGAAGCCGCTGCTGTGCTTGCCGGAAGTGAGCAGGGCGTGCGGATGCGTGGGGTTGCCGTCGTGGCACCAGTACAGCCCTTTCTCGAGGAAGATCTTTTCCCAAGTTGACATCTCAGCCATGGAACACCTCTTACGTCATTGAACCAACGGCGCTAAGCCGTCATAGTATCCTAGCTAAAATTATAAACCTTGTAAACTAAAATAAAAAAAACGACCGACAATCCGATCGATTTTTCATAGTGTTTTACCACGAATCGAATTAAGAAACGTGGCTTGCCACGCACCTGAGCGTAGCGAATGGTGCGTGGTGGGCCGGGCAGGATTCGCACCTGCGAAGGCGAAAGCCAGCAGATTTACAGTCTGCCCCATTTGACTGCTTTGGTACCGACCCAGACGTACAAGCTTCGCTTGACTTCTGGGTAAACCCCGAGCATCAGACGAAACTTATTATAACATTAAACTACTGACAAATTATATCAGTAAAACAAGACTAGCACAACCGAGCATTTTTTTCAAGTATCCCAGTTAGTACCTCAAAATACAAAAAATAAAATATTTGATATAATAATATTAATTAAAAATAAATATATGCGCAACAAAATTATTCAAGTTACTTTCTGTTTAGTAATTCCTCAAATCGCGGGGTTGATCGGTGCCCTATTTACAACTTCCCAAATCACAAGCTGGTATGCAACATTAATCCGCCCAACCTTTGCACCACCAAATTGGATATTTGCTCCAGTTTGGACTTTATTATTTTTATTAATGGGTATTTCATTATTGCCAATCATTAAAAGCAAAATAAAAAACAAAGATGTGGCTTATATTGTTTTTGGCACACAACTTGTTTTAAATGTTTTTTGGTCAATTTTCTTTTTCGGTTTACAAAGCCCGGCGATGGCTTTATTCGAAATTATTTTTCTCTGGGTTGTTATTCTCATGAACATTTTAATTTTCTTTAAAATTGATAAATGGTCTGGAATTTTACTTATTCCCTATTTCCTTTGGGTAAGTTTTGCAGGAGTGTTAAATTATTTTTTCTGGATTTTAAACAAATAATCATCCAATTTGCGCGACAATAAATAGCACCTTGCCCCCCTACCCCTTTTCCCTTAATACAATTATCTGTAATTTTAGATAATAATCAGACCTATACACATCTCGTTTGACACAATACCAAATAGATTATACGTTAGAGATATAATGAAATTATGATAAAGCTTAATTCAAAAATGTACCGACACAGCTTTAGAACATGGCGTTCTAACATTTTTGGGTTATGCGTGTTAATGAATTGATAATTATTGAAGAATAAACTTCCTTAATATACACGACCCAAGAATACTGGGTCGTGTTCTTTTTCTTCTTTAGAAAGGTTCAATGTTCGTCACTCAACAACTCCGAGCGGAGGTGCGTCATGTTCTTTGCCCCAACAACCGAACGAAGCGTGGACAAAATCCCTCAACGCCATCTCGAAAGGAGGCACCCGATGCTGACCGCAGTCAGAGAATTCAAGAACGAAGTGCTGGATCCTTTCATGGCCTTGTCTCAGAGCCGACTTCCGAACAAACTGGAATCCAAACGTTGGATGGGTTTGGAAGGTGCTGGGTACACATTCGAAGATCTTCCGCCAGAAGAAGCTGAAGAACTGATTCAGCTCATCGGGCCTGGTGCGTTCAAGGTCGTCCGGTTCTCGCGCGATCTCTTGCAGCGTCTGCGTGCTGCCAAAAAAGCCGGCACGCCGATCATCACTTCCGGTGGTTCGTGCCTGCTCACAGCTGCGGACAAGAACGCCTGGAAGAATTCCCCGCTCTCGCCAGATGATCTGCGCCGTAACATCAACGCCCTGCCGAACATGATGCAGATCTTTGATGCTTCACTCCCCGTCCTTTGTGCCGACGAGTACGTAAACATCATCGAAGACAGTCTCTTCGTGGAACTGGCGCAAGAATGCTCCAATCCGAAACTGACGAACGATGAGCTCGCGCAATTGCTGCGGAACGAAGGCACGCGCCACTCGGCACACTTTACGAAGTTGACTGCGCTCTTCGGAGCCACAGCGCCAGTCAACGCCACGCACTTTGCCGATCTGCCAGTGAAAGAGTACAGCGATCGTTTCTGGCAGACGAATGAAGTCTTCGAGTTCCTACGCCGACACAGGATCATGCCCTTCGGAGGCAATCTGAATGCCCAGTTCCAAGTTCTTTTCAGCTTCAGCGGCGCTTGGGCGAACATGCTGCGTGAACTCGGGCGCATCCCGCAGAACAGTTGCTACTTGGTCGTGGAACCCTTCCACCACTTCACTGAAGCGTCTGAAAAAGACGAACGCTGCGAAATGTACAGCGAACGCTGGCACGCTTACGCTGCTTTCGACGAGCTCATGACCTCGCACATCTATGGACAGCCTGGTGTGAACCAAGGTGTCCAAGGTGCGATCGCTTTTCTGCCGGTTCTCTCGCCCATGGCTCAGCTCGGACACACGAACATGAAACTCGAAGACTGCTGCTCTCTGTTAAACTTCGATGAGTACCTGAGCCAGCGCGCCGAAGCGCTGACCTCGACCAAGGTGCCGAACCCGCCCGAATGTCTGCTCTTCGTGGATGGAGTGAATTACCTCTACCACAAAGCAGAATGTCGGGCAGCTCTCAGCTTCATCATGCAACAAACTGTTGCCATGAGAGCCGAAGCCAACACGGCCAGCAAGAACGACCGCAAAGATCGGCTCAAGGCCCTGCGGACGAACCCGCAAAACCTCAAAGCCACGCACGCCTGCTACCAAGTTCTTTTCACCGAACTCGAGAACCTCTGCTACTACCTCTTCTGCTAGCTCTGTATCAAAGCTAAGCAAAAGGTGATGGGCTTGCCCCGTACCTGAGCAAAGCGAATGGTGCGGGGCAAAAAGAAAAACAGGTAGGACGCCACCCAAATACTTGCTTGACTTACGTCGAGCTCGTATCCGCGTCCTACCTGTTTCCCCAAACATAACAATTTAAATAGTATCTGTCCATATGGAATTAACAAAACAAGATTTACATTCTTTAGCTTTAGGGTCAACCCTGCTAGCAACCGGTGGTGGTTTTCCGTTTGAATCCAAACATCAAAAGTTGCAAGAATTGAATAAAAATAATTCTTTACATTTAATTTCCACCAATGATTTGTGCGACGATGATCTGGTCTGCGCGATTTCTGGCATCGGCAGTGCTGGCAATACCCAAAACTTAAATTTTGATCAAGCTTTAATTGCTGGATTAAAAACAATGCAAGGATTGCTCGGTCAAAACATTAATGCACTTATTCCCGGTGAAATCGGAATTGAAAATATTATTTTTGAATTAGCCAGCAAATTAAATTTACCAGTTTTGGATGCAGACACAGCCGGTGGTCGCGCTGTACCGGAAATGACACACGACACTTTTTTTCTTGCGGACGAAACGATCCTACCGGTGGTGTTTGTCTCTTTAACTGGTAAAACCTTCGTGATCGACAACATTGTCGACGAAAGGCAAATTGAGAAACTGGCACGAACAAAAGCGTTGGAAACTCCAGAAAAAACAATTTTAATTTTCAGCCACGGTAAGCCGATCCACAAAATAAAAGCGATTGCTTCACTCGACTCATTATCGAGAAGCATTGAAATCGGCACATCGCTTAAATCTCAAGATTTAACACAAATTCTGCAAGACTTGAAAAATATCTGTCGCGCAGAATTAATTACAACTGCTAAAGTTACCTCTGTTTTCAAAAATAAAGATCAAGATTTTTTAAAAACAATTGTAACGCTCCGCACTCCACAAGGCATTATGGATTTGATTATTAAAAATGAAATTCTGGCACTTCAACAAGATTCAAACTTGATTGCACACATTCCAGATTTAATTTGTTTACTCGATTTAAAAACTTTTCTACCAATTCATTCTTCCGAGATTGAAAAGGGTTCTTTCTTTGCAATTTTAAGAATCCCGGCAATTAAGCAATGGCAGACAGAGAAGGCCAGGGAGTTGTTTGGGATAAGTTATTTAAAAAATACTACTCAATAAACTCGCATTGGTACGTGCAGGTCGCGACCTGCACGTACGCAATAATTCATTGTAAAAAAGTCCCCACGACCTATGCGAAGGTGTGGGGACTTTAATATTATGGAACATAGTACCATCTCTTTTCCGCAACCGGATACCACGAACAACTGTGATCAACGTTTTATCAAAACTACAAAAAGAAAATTATCTTTCGACCAATCAACGTCACGAGACCACACAGTATTGGATTGAATCACCAAAAACAATTCGTTATGGTTTAGAAAATAAAATTAAAATCGCTGACAACCTCAACGAACTTTTAACTGCCCTCTATCACACCGAACATCACTTCCCTTTTGCGGAAACGTACGACACTAAATCCAGCATCAAAAAATTTATCGAAAAATCTTTAATCAAAATAAAAAAAAGGTGCTACCATTTACACCATTGACCACCCCAGTATTAGCAACTATAATAAAATATATTCAGATGAATTTAGCGACATTGTTTATTCTTTAAAGAAAAAGAAACAAGTGAAGACCTTTACCTTAGTTCCGTTCGGAGCCTTCAAACAAGTTCGTGCGCAAAAACTCAAACAACAAGATATTACTATTAAAGAATTACCTGAAGGGATTGAGTTCAAATCTGCACTTTGGATTATGGACGATTCTGTGGTACATTTTTCCGGGCAATATCCATTTATTGTAGCCATCACTCACAAAATAATTGCTGATAGTATAAAAAGTATTTTCAATTATTTGTGGAAAATTTCTACATTGCAAAAATAACATGAAATTTAAACTAAAATCAGATTACAAACCAGCCGGCGACCAACCCCAAGCGATTGAAAAATTAGTCGCTGGTCTTAATGCTGGGAACAATAAACAAACTTTACTCGGTGTAACCGGCTCTGGTAAAACTTTTACGATTGCCAATGTTATTAATCAAATACAAAAGCCGACGCTCATCATTGCCCACAATAAAACTCTGGCCGCACAACTCTGTAACGAGTTTCGAGAATTTTTTCCCGAGAACGCTGTCGAATATTTCGTGAGCTATTATGATTATTATCAACCAGAAGCCTATTTGCCAAGTTCTGATACTTATATCGAGAAAGAAGCTCAGATCAACGAGGAAATTGATCGACTGCGCCATGCTTGCACCCAAGCACTGCTCTCGAGAAAAGATGTTATTATTGTCGCTTCAGTCTCAGCGATTTACGGGCTCGGCTCTCCAGTTGAATATGAACGAACTCTTTTGCATTTAAAACAAGGACAAATATTAGAACGTCGCGCGCTCATGGAACAACTCATCGAAATGCAATTCACACGCACAAATTCAGATTTGAAACGTGGAACATTTAGAATGCATGGACAAATTTTTGATATCATGCCCATTAACGAAGAAATGATTTATCGTTTTGAAATTGATGAAAAAATTAATTCGATTGAACTTATCGATCCGATTACTCGTGAATCCAAAAAAACTTTACTCGATGCTTGGTTCTTCCCTGCGCGACATTATGTCATCGGTCAAGAAACTAAGACTCAAGCTCTCGTCCAAGTCAGAGAAGAACTAAAAGAACAACTCGCTTATTTTAAAAAACAAAAAATGCCTTTGGAATATGAACGCTTATCACGCCGAGTAAAATATGACATGGAAATGATCGAAAATGTAGGCTACTGCAGCGGCATTGAAAATTATTCTCGACATTTTGATGGACGCTCCCCCGGAGAACCACCATACACTTTGATTGATTATTTTATTCATAGCGTGCCAGACTTTTTAACTGTGATTGATGAATCGCATGTCACAGTCTCACAAATCCGCGGCATGTACAATGGCGATCGCGCGCGCAAAGACATTTTAGTTGAACATGGTTTTAGATTACCCAGTGCACGAGACAATAGACCGTTAATGTTTCCTGAATTCGCTGCACGCACTCAAAAAACTATTTATGTTTCTGCGACCCCAGCTGAGTTTGAGCTGAAAGCCAGCGAACAAATTGTTGAGCAAATCGTCCGGCCGACTGGGCTTATCGACCCGGAAGTTATCATTGTACCAATCAACGACAAAAAATCTGGCAAATCGCAAATCGATGACCTGCTCATACGAATTGAGAAACAAAATAAAAATAATGAACGCACTCTCGTCACAACTTTAACCAAACGCATGGCCGAAGATCTTTCTGAGTATCTCAAAGAAAAAAATATTAAAGTTACTTATCTGCACAGCGACATACACACACTCGAACGCATACAAGTAATCAACGACCTCAGAACCGGTAAAGTCGATGTGGTTATTGGCGTTAACCTTTTACGCGAAGGTTTGGATATACCAGAAGTTTCTCTCGTCGCGATTCTCGACGCTGACAAAGAAGGCTTCCTCCGTAGCGAGACGAGTCTTGTTCAAACGATCGGTCGCGCCGCACGCAACGTCAACGGTAAAGTTATTTTGTATGCAGATAATATGACCGGATCGATTGAACGTGCAATTAAAGAAACTGATCGCCGTCGCAAAATACAATTACAATACAACAAAGACAATCACATTACACCGAAGACAATTCAGAAGTCTATTAAAAACATACTCACGGAGTTTGGTTTGTCATTAGATAAGATTCAATCCCGGCACTATAAAGTGTCCCCTTTAAGTGCAGGGCAAGCAAGAAAGCAAAAAAGCAAGAAAGCAATTGTAGAGCTTGATTTGATTGGTGACAAACGACCTTTACCGGAAATCATTAAAGACAAAGAACTTCAAATGCGTGAGGCAGCTAAAAATTTAGAGTTCGAATTAGCGGCAATTCTGCGCGATGAGATTAGAGAATTAAAAAACAAAATTAAAAAATAAATCTATGATAGATTACTTGTTCCTAGGTTTTGGCAATGAATTTAGTGAATTCTTTGGCAGCATGTTCTTTTTTTCGTTTCCACTGATATTGGCCTACATCTTTTTAGTAAGTTTTTTTGCACAAAAAACACTTCTAAAGGGTAAAACAATTTTTTATTTCCCTAAACTTTTAACTCTGATTGGGTTGGGCATAGAAGTTCTTCTGGTAATTTTCGCTCTTGTTAGTTGTTCCCTAACTAAATCTGGATCCTGTGGCATGATTATCATATTTGTCCCAATCCTCTTGCTGATTCTCGTTTATAATTTTCTGTTGTCTTTATTTATCACTTGGGTCACAAAGAAGATCAACCCAACACCAAGGAAATTTATCTACTTTATAATCGGCTTAGTGGTTTTATACCTTGCGCTTTTGATTCCCTATTTAGTTATGTACGGTGAAGCCAGACCAGAAGACAATGCAGCTTGGACTAAAATGGCCATCAAAGAAAATAATCCAGATCTGTGCAACAAAATTAATACTGGTTTGTTTGATAAAAAACAAAACGATTGGCGCCGCACGAGTTGTTTGGCTGATGGCGGTAAAAATACCGGCAACATCAAGTTCTGCGAAGCGATCAGCATCAACATTGAAACAGAATGGTTTGCTGATGAATGCTTTACTTCAGTTGCAGCCATCATTACTGATCCTACTCTTTGCTATAAAGTCTCTAAAAAAGCACAAGATAATTGTATCCTTTTAGTTCAAAGCGCCGACTTAATCAAATCAAGACGTTGCCAAAACAAAAAAGACATGAAAACTTGTTTTAAAGATGAATGCCCTGCATATTATGACACTATCGACTCAACTCATATCATCAATTGTTTAGCGACTTCAGCTCAATTAACTGGAGATAAAAAATATTGTGAATCAATACCAACGACTATCGCTGATTTCACTTCAGGATATAATTATGAAGCGCCAGAAGATTATTTTGAAGGTAATTATCAAGAGAAATGTTTAGCCGGCACAAAATTATTTTCTAACTTCGGGGCAGTCTATTCTTGTCATGGCTGGGATGGCTTTTCTTGTTTAAATGGTCTTTGTCGTGAATTTGATAAATCCTTTTCCATTGATTACAATCACGAGAATCTTAAATATGCGATCGAGTTAGGCGAACTCAGAAATTGCTACAACCAAGCTGCTATAAAATATAAAGAGCCAGCTTTTTGCACAAACCTCTATAATGAACTCTCGATCTATCAATGTTTAGATGAGCTAATGGTGAACCACAATGACTTAAAAGATCCGAAACTTTGTGAAGTCCTGCGGGATAAAGGTAATTATGTTGACTGTCAAAATTTAATGAAAAACTAGTCAAACAAAAGAACGCTGGAATCTGCCAGCGTTCTTTTTATATCTTCTTATTTTAATATATCACCAAGTTGCGCCTGAATCTCTGCACGAGCCGAAGCCACCATTTCGGCCAACGCCTTTGCAGCTTCTACTTTACCTTGTTTTTCTGCTGCTTGTTGGGCTTCCATAAGCGGAACCAAGGTTCGTGCGACTTTCATAATTAAATTTTGAGCCATTTCTGGATTGTCTTTATTCGCCCCTTTATAGAAATCCATGAAGTCCGGCTTCATCAAGTTTTCTTTAACATAATCATAAGCACCACCCTTCATCATCAATTCAGATTTGATTTTTGTGCGGCCATCATCAGCAAAACTCACAGTCACAGTTCCCGAAATATGTTCCTCATTAACTTGAACTGTTCTTTCTGGGTGCGCCTGTTTCTCTGCCCGTTCTTCTAATTTCAAACAATACATTTCGATTACTTCTAGCTGCTCCTCGGGAGTTCCCAAATTTGCTAAAGTTTCATCTAAAGCTGAAAGAATTTTTCCTTTTACAGCGGGATCAGCCTGGAAAAGTTCCAGCATATTAGCAAAAGATCTTCTAGCAACACCGACTTCTTCCGCGCTGGCACTCTTTTGCTCTACAGCACCACCGCTGCCATTATCAAACTTTGGTTTTGCTTCCACGCCTCCAGGGAAACTAACAACCGCCAGCAAGCCAGCCAAGGCGGCCATACTAAGAGCAATGTAGCGACGACTTCGTCCCAAATATTCGCTCAAAAAATGGCTTTCATTTTCCTCTTTATTTTCAGGTTTCACAACGGGAGGAGTTACTGGTGGAAATTCTTTTGGTGCTCCAAGCATAAATGTTTTGATTAATTTTTATACCCCCATAGTATAGCAAATTCAAGATATTTAATAAAATTAGAAGATAAAAGGCCATCATCACAGTAAACCTCAAAAAATGATAAAATACTCTCTTAACTATTGACAAAAAGATGTTTTTGCGCTATAATATAAATAGTTGTTTAGAGTGTCAACCATCACTGGAGAACTCCATGACCGGAACTCGTAGAGAAGGCGTCTGGATCGGAATCCTCCTGGCTATCATGGGCCTGGCGTTCCTGGTGGCGGACCTCTGGACTGTGGTGACCGGCACGGTCAACTTCGCCCAGCACATCCCGTTCCTCGTGCCACTCGCCTGCTTGGGGGCCATCATCACGATCGCCGTCGTGGAGGGCTCGCCCGTGTCGGCCGACGCCATCGACATGGACGACTGACGCTCGTTCAGAACATCTTTCCCCCTCAACCGGATCATCTGGTTGGGGGTTCATTTTTGCTATGATTTTCATGATTAGCCTGATTACTATGATTAGCAGCTTAGATTTGCAGTCGATCCAGCTTCGAACGCGAAACGAGGCGAGCAAGGCGGGCACATCTACGAATATTCCGATCCGATTTGCGAACCCCGCATTGCTAAAATATTATGACGGGGTGAAGCAATCTTTTGCAATCAGTTGCAAAAGATTGCGTCGTCTTTTTAATAGCTTACATCGACTCCTCGCAAATCGACTCGGTTATTGCTTTTCTCCTCTTTTTGCGCTAACATAAAAAGTCCGTTGTTCGGACAGATTAACTACATAAGAGAGGCTGATCATGCAAAGACGATTCGAAGTGACAACCGATGTGCTGGCAGACGCTGCCGTCAAAGCAGCCTTACTACCAGATCCGCTGGGTCAAAGCTTCGAGGACCTCTGGAAGCAAGCCAATGAAACGCTGGCCATTCTCAGCCGGAGTCGCGTTGCCAGGAACTACTTGCTCCAAGAGATCGCGAACGGTCCGCTTCCTAATCTCGGAATACATCTAGGCTCTGTCCTACACGCACCGGAAAATCTCTTCCTGAGCTACGACTCGGACAGAGAGCAAGGTTTCTACCTCCGTTGCATCAAGAACGGTGCTACCTTCGAAGGTCCTTTTACTGACTACTTCCTCGGCTCAGCGACTGCTTGGTTCAAAGCCATGCAGACACCAACAGGCGCCTTGCGTGCCATCTTCAAAATGTTCGGCCTGCCCAGCCTCACGGTAGACGACATCGACGTCGAAATGAAGAGAAACGGTCTGGCCACAGTCGTCATAATCTCGAAAAGTGGAGCAAGTCCCCACCTGCTGGAACCAGGAGCCACCCTTTCGAAGATGCTCCAGACTCTCCAGTTCGTACCAGATGTTCAAGCGTTCAACTTCGATGAAGTACTCAAACAGCTGGACCAGCTCCAAGAGGGTAACAACCTCTTCGTACTCGAACTCCGCCCCGGTCAAGTCACCGAGACCATCGCTCTCTACGATGCCATGCCAGGCTGGATGAAAAGACGTCTCGTCATCCACTGCCAGCTCGATGTCTACATGTACGAAAACATCGGTTACCCCCGGGTACTGACTGCGCACCTCACCACTGCCACGCTTGTGCTATCGACGGAATTCCTGCTCCAGTTCCTGAACCACATCTGGGGTTAATCCCCAACCCCTGGCCACACACACTGGTCAGGGAATTTTTTTATTGACACCCCAACCTAAAACCGCTACATTACTAGTACCTTCTACTACCCCTAGAACATCTGTTCTAAAGGGGCTGTTGTGTTTATTTCCTTAATTCTTATTCTTAATTCTTTACCTTAATTCTGCCTAACTATTCTAACTATTCGTAGATTAGTAGCAGATTAGTAATTAGTAATTTATGCAAAACAAAATCACCATCAAAAACGCGCGCGAACATAACCTCAAAAATGTTAATCTGGAAATTCCACGCAACAAAATGGTTGTGTTTACTGGCCTCTCAGGCTCAGGCAAATCGAGCTTAGCTTTTGATACTATTTTTGCTGAAGGCCAACGCCGCTATATCGAGAGTCTTTCGTCCTACGCTCGCCAATTTTTAGGTGGCATGCAAAAGCCCAATGTGGACGAAATTACTGGTCTTTCTCCAGCTATTTCTATTGATCAAAAAGCTCATTCTGCCAACCCACGCTCAACCATAGCTACCATCACAGAAATATACGATTATTTGAGGGTTCTCTATGCTAAAATCGGCAAACCGCATTGCCCACTCTGCAACACTCACATGGAAAAAATGACTATTGATGAAATGGTCGATCACATTTTGAACAAAATATTTGCTCAACCAGAGTCAGCCAAAGATGTTATGGTTCTATCCCCGATTGTCCGCGGTCGCAAAGGCGAATATTATCAACTTTTGTACGACACCTACAACAATGGTTTTTTAGAAGCCCGCATCGACGGCAAAATGTATAGCCTTAAAGAACAAGTCATCATTAAAAAAACTACGAAGCACACGATAGAAATTGTCGTCGATAAAATCACTCTTCTTCACCCTATCAAAGAAAATGACAATAAAGGTTTTAAACAACGACTCAGTGAAGCAGTCGAAAATGCAGTTGAACTCTCGGACGGACTTTGTACTGTTATTTATCCAGACAAATCAGAAAAGATCTTCAGCACCGAATATTCTTGTACCAACGATGGTTATAGTTTCCCGGAAATTGAACCGCGGCTTTTTAGTTTTAACAGTCCATATGGTTATTGCGAATATTGTACTGGCCTTGGAACAAAGGAACTTTTTAGCGAAGAGCTCTGCCCTGTTTGTCACGGAAAGAGATTAAACCAGAATGCTTTGAGTGTCCGCATCGCTAATAAAAATATCTGGGAAATCACAGAAATGAATATTGCCGAAGCTCAAATTTTTATTGATAAATTAAGAACCAAATTAAACAAAAAAGAAATAGAGATTTCTGAAATTATTTTGAATGAGATTATCAATCGTTTACAGTTCATGCTTGATGTGGGACTTCATTATTTAACTTTGAATAGACGAGCCGGAACTTTGTCTGGTGGCGAAGCGCAACGTATTCGTCTGGCTTCACAAGTTGGAACCAAACTTGTTGGTGCTTTATATGTTTTAGATGAGCCGACTATCGGTTTGCATCAACGTGATAATGAAAAACTTGTAAACACTTTGCGCAACCTCTGCAATATCGGCAATTCTATTATTATTGTTGAACATGACGAAAATACTATTTTGACGAGTGATTGGCTCGTCGACATTGGCCCTGGAGCTGGAACTCATGGCGGAGAGATTATTTATTCTGGACCGATTGATAATATTCTTAACACCAACAAATCATTACCAGCCATCGCTGATGATTGCTTGGTCATGGGCGACCCCAAAAAATCTTTGACTGGCAAATATTTAAGACGCGAAGAAAACATCAAATTACCAGATAAAAGACGCAAGGTTGATGCCAACACCCCACGCATTATCATCAAAAAAGCTAATGAGCATAATATAAAAAATCTTGACATTGAATTACCACTACGACGTTTTGTTTGTTTGACGGGCGTTTCTGGCTCCGGCAAATCTACCTTGATGCACGATGTTCTTTATCGCGCTGTTATGGATGCCACACATCACAAACGACCTCGAGAGAAAAATTATCAAGAAGTCCACGGCGCTGACAATATCGACAAGATTGTTAAGATTGACCAAAGCCCTATTGGCCGAACTCCACGCTCTAATCCAGCGACTTACACCAAAGCCTTTGATTACATCAGAGAAATTTTTGCTTCAACTCAAGAAGCCAGAATTCACGGGTACAAGGTTGGTCGTTTTAGTTTTAATCGTCCTGGCGGCAGATGCGAACACTGCGAAGGCCATGGAACTTTAGAAATTGAAATGCACTTTTTACCCAGCGTGACAGTTGAGTGTGATGTCTGCAAAGGAAAAAGATTCAACAAGGAAACATTACAAATTCACTATAAAGGCAAAAACATTTCTGACATTCTAGATATGACTATTGAAGACGCTGAAATATTTTTCAAAGACATTCCTTTCGTCAACGACAAATTACGTGTTTTGAATGAAGTTGGCTTGAGTTACTTAACTCTCGGTCAATCAGCTAAAACATTATCTGGTGGCGAAGCTCAACGAATCAAACTTAGTCGAGAACTCGCCAAACGCAGTACAACCAAAACTTTATATCTTCTTGACGAACCAACCACCGGATTGCATTATGATGATGTCAAAAAACTACTTCATGTTTTACAACGCTTAGTCTCGCAGGGAAACACCATCATGGTTATTGAACATAATTTGGACGTGATCAAATCCGCAGACTGGATCATCGACATGGGACCAGAAGGTGGCAATGCCGGCGGGCAGATAGTGGCCGCGGGTACTCCGGAAGATATCGCCCGCCGGTCAACCACAAGTTGGACTGGTAAATACTTAAAGGATTATCTCAAATAGACTTTTACTAAAAGCGTTGGATAACACGGGTCTGGGTCGACTTCGCCGTCGCGCGAACCACGAATTTGCCAAGCACCACGCGAATTGGAGACCCAGCCACTTTTTGCTTACTTTTTGGTGGTCAAAAAGTAAGGAGGGAAAAAATAATTTATTCAACAATTCATAGGGAATCCCGTTAGCGTGGTTCCCGATATTTTTTCCAACCACTTGACAACAACAACCAAACAACCTATACTCTCCTTTCCTGTATTTCCTAAACCAATCGAGGTATACTCTTGAAAGAAGAAACTTGGAGCAAGCTGATTCAACTTTCCCTCGCGCTCTTTGCCGCCCTCTTGTTCACCTACGGAATCTACGATCTAATGACGAACCAGTCCGGCCTGCTATATCACAACCTCTTCCTCCCGTTCTTTCTTATCGGAGCCATCTTCATCGTCCGTAAGTTGGACAAACAACTCGCCGAGATGGAGGCGGAACAGGCGGACACGCCGTACAGAAGCCTTTTTCACGGTTGAAAGGAACCGACTCTAGCAAGCCAAGCTGCTAGAGTCCTTTTTTATTTAATTTTAGTTCTTTTATTGTAGCGTTGGATAACTCGGGTCTGGGTCGACTCAGCTATTGACCAGGTTAGCCGAAAGCACCCTGCTTTCGACATCAGGGGAATCCGGAGGGAGGAGTGACCACCACTCCACGTTTTGAGGGGTTCAGCACCGTGTTGCTGGACCTCTCATTTTTTTTCTAAGAATAGAGAAAAAACGATTTTGTTGTTAAGTATCAACAAATTCTGTATAATAGTATTACTTAACTAAATTTATATGCCATTGGATAAAGAATTACAAAAAATTGGGCTTTCGGACAAGGAATCGAAAGTTTACTTGGCTGCCCTAGAGTTGGGGCAAGCCTCGGTCCAGAACATTGCTCGTAAGGCTGATGTTAATCGTGCCACCACGTATTCGATTTTAGAGGCACTAATTAAAAAAGGTCTTTGCAGTACCACGGAAAAAGAGAAGAAGGTTTTGTATTTTACCAGCCCACCAGAATCATTGTTGTCCATTTTCGAGCTCAAGCGCAAACAAATGGAAACCGAGGAAGATGCTTTTAAAAATCTTTTGCCAGATTTAAATTCTATTTTTAATAAACAAGCCGATAAACCAACGGTTCGTTTTTTTAATGGTCGACAAGGTCTCTTGAATAGTATTGCCGAATTTTATCGTGAAAAGTCTGAACCAAACGAACCGGTACGTATGCTTTATAGTAAGGACTTAATTGAAAAAGTAATTGATGAACGAGAGCGTGCCAAGTTTCGCAAAATTCGCATGACCCGCGAAATTAAATCAAAAGTCATTTATAATTATGAAAATGGAGTTTTAAAAACTAATGTCGATGGACAAAGACGGAAAGTCAACCTTCAAGAATATCCAATCGCTTGTGACATTGAAATTTTGGGTGATGCTATTTTATTTGTTCCCTTAACAGATAAGCTCCATGCTGTTTTAATTAAAGATCGACAAATTGCGGAAACGATCAAGGTCTTGTATAACCTGGCATGGCTCGGAGCAGAGATTAAGGAAGAAAAAGAATAATAGTTACGAATAACTGCATAAAAAGGATGTTACGAATTACTGCTTAACAATTAGATGTTAATAATAATTTGTAACTTCCAATTAGAATGTTTTATTCGTAACAAATAATTCGTAACATCATAATAAAAGTACTATTCGTAAAAAGTATGAAGGGTTTTAAAAACATAATTATTTATATTCTGATAGTCATAGTTTTATCGTTAGCGATCTTCGTGTTATTTCAGTATTATGCTGGAGTCGAGACTGTCGATAGGGCAGTTGTAAAAGATGAACCAGAAATAGTGAAGGTTATGATTTATTATTCTAACTCGGTTAAGAATCCAGCCATGTTAGATTGTTCCCTGGTTTTTTCTGTTGAACGTGTCGTTACAAGCCGAGAAAAAATATATGAGGCAACAATCAATCAGCTTCTTTTGGAACCGACTAAAGAAGAAATAACTCTTGGGTATAAAAATTTGATTCCAGTTGGAACAAAATTAAACTTTGTAAAATTTGATAATGGAATTTTGCAGGCCGACTTTAACGAAAGTCTTGACCGAGGCGTGGGTGGCTCATGTTTAGTCTCTGCTATCCGATCTCAGATCGAAAGGACAATGCAACAATGGCCTGAAGTTAAGAGTGTTGTGGTTTCGATAAAAGGGGAGAGTGAAATTATTTTACAACCATAATATGGATTTTAAAAAGATAGATAAAATTTTAGAAACAGCACCAAGCTTTAGACGAGCTCAAGTGAAGCGTTTTATTTTTAAAAATTTAATTGAGGATTGGGAAGAAGCGACTTCATTATCTAAGGATCTTCGAGCTCTAATGTCTTCAAAGTTTAGTTTAAATATTGAACATCAGAGATCAGAAAGTAAAGAAAACAATACGACTAAAGAATTAATAACGCTTGAAGATGGTTTTCAGATTGAAACTGTTTTGATGCGGCATGAAGATGGCCGCAATACTGTTTGTGTTTCTTCTCAGGTTGGCTGTGCCTTGGGTTGTGATTTTTGTGCCACGGGAAAGCTTGGCTTCTTCCGCAACTTAACAGCCAACGAAATTGTCATGCAAGTCTTGTTATTCAACCGATTGCTCAAAAAAGAAGGCAAGCAAGTCACTAATGTTGTTTATATGGGCATGGGTGAGCCGATGCTTAACTATGAGAATGTTATTAATAGTATTCACTTCATGAACAATAAAGATGTCTTTGGTTTGGGTGCACGTAAATTTTCTATTTCGACTGCTGGGGTGGTTGAAGGTATTAAAAAGCTGATTAAGGAGCCAATGGAAATTAATTTGGCTGTCTCTATTCATGCGCCAAATGATAAACTTCGAACAGCATTAATGCCAATTAACAAAAAATGGAATCTAAAACAATTATTTACAGCCATTGATGAGTACATTGCCAAAACCAATCGGCGCGTGATGCTAGAATATACGTTGATTAAAAATGTTAATGATTCACTTATAGAAGCTGCTCAGTTAAAAGAACTAGCTAGAAATAAATTGTGTTTTATAAATTTAATTACTTATAATAAAACTAAGTTTTACGCACCGCCTTCGTCGGCTGTGGTAAAACGATTCGCAGATTATTTAGAGAAGCACCGAGTCGCTTTTACTTTTAGACAACGCTTTGGTCATGATATTGCCGCGGCGTGTGGGCAGTTGGCCAGGAAGAAGAAATAAAAAATGTCGTACTTCGGTAAGCTCAGTATGACATTTTTTTATTTGTGTTCTTACGATTTGTTAGTTAGAAGAATTTTAGTACGTTCCACCAATTTTCGATGTGTTCGGCACGACGATTTTGATATTTAAGATAGTAAGCATGTTCCCAAACATCAAGATTAAATATCGGTGTATCGCCGAGCGTGTAAGGCGAGTCTTGATTGGGAAGTGAATACATCTTTAGTTTTCCTTCTGGGGTTCTGACTAGCCAAGCCCAACCACTGCCAAATTGTTTGAGGGCAAGGTCGGAAAACAGTTTTTTGAACTCATCAAGAGAGCTAAAGGTTCTAATTATTTCACGCGCGAGATCTGTATTTTCTTCTTTTTGTGGAGCTAAACTTTCCCAATAAATTTTGTGATTGATGTAACCGCCGCCGTGATTTTTGATTGCTGTTTTTGTGGCCTCAGGAACGTTTAATGAGTTTAGGTTCCTGAAGATTTCAACCAATTCCATTTGTTGGATTTCTGGAAAGTCAGTCAAAGCTTTATTAAAGTTGTCAGTGTAGGTCTGATGATGCTTAGAGTAATGGATCTCCATTGTTTCTTTGTCGATAAACGGTTCGAGCGCATCGTAGCCATAGTTTAATTTTGGTAGAGTAAACATAATTTTGCTGTTAGTTACTTATATCTTTATTATCTCATATCAAGACGTGCAATGCTAGATACATGGTAATTTTAGTCAAAATGTGTTAAGTTAATAACAATAAATCAATACCATTATGGCAAGAGTCACAATCGAAAAACTAGTCTATGGCGGTCAAGCTTTAGCTCGAAACGAGAATAAGGTCATTTTTGTTTGGGGAGCTTTACCAGGAGAAGAAGTTGAAGTAGAAATAACCAATCAGAAAAAGAATTTTGCCGAGGGAGTCGTCACTAAGATCTACAAAGCCTCACCAGATCGTCTCGAACCGATTGAAGGTCATTATGCTTCGTGCAGTCCTTGGCAAATTATGAAACCTAAGACAGAGGATTATTGGAAAAAAGAGATGACTCTTGAGATGTACAGGAAACTCGGATTTTTGCCAGAGGATTTAGAAATAGATTTAATTTCAGATCAAAATAAATTTGAACATTACAGAAATAAGATAGAATATAATTTTTGTTTAAATGCTGATAATGAAATTAGTTATGCATTTTTTGAACGTAATACTAATGACCTGATTGCCATCTCTGATTGTTGCTTGGCGAGTAAAGCGATTGGAATAGCCTCAGCAAAAGTTTTAACATGGCTAAGACAATCAGGATTGAGTATCGAAATTTTAGCGAAAATTATTTTCCGCAGTAATGAAGTGGGCGAAGTTATGGCTGATCTTTTTATCAACCAAAAAAAGGAATTGATTAGCACACCAGCTTGGGATGAAAATTTGGTTAGTTTCCAAATATATTTAACAGAAGATAGGGGCGGAGAACGAATATTTTCACAAGGCAAGAAGACGCTAGTGGAAAATTTTAATGATTTTACTTTTCGTTTTGATGGTTTAAGTTTTTTTCAAGTTAATTGGCCTATTTTTACAAAAGTACTTGAGGATATTCAAGCGGTCGTTGATGATGAATCTCTTGTCGTAGATTATTATTCTGGGGTTGGGGCAATCGGGTTGTCGCTAGCTCATCGAGTTCAAAAAGTAACGTTGGTTGAATCAGACGATAATGCTATTAACTTAGCGAGACAAAATATTCAAGATAATAAAATAACCAATTGTAATATTCTGAAGGGCGATTCGAGCGAATTACTCGATTCGATCACAAAAAGTCGCACAGTTATTTTTGATCCACCACGCGCAGGGTTAGATGCACGGGTTATCGATCGCATTCTTTATCAAAAACCAAAGCAAATTATTTATCTTTCTTGCGACCCGGCTACTCAAGCTCGCGACTGTGCCAAGTTAAAGAATGATTATATTGTTAAAATGATTCGACTTTATAATTTTTTCCCAAGAACACCACATGTAGAAGCTCTGTGGGTATTAGAACGAAAGTAATATGGAAAATATTTTTGGTGTATATAAACCTCAAGGACCAAGTTCATTCTCGATAATTTATCAATTACGAAAAATTTTCAATATCAAAAAAATTGGTCATGCCGGCACGCTTGATCCACTCGCTGATGGTGTTCTTGTTGTCGCTGTCGGTCGCGTTGCCACCAAGCAGTTGACGTCTTTGATTCAAAAAGAAAAAGAATATCTTGCGACAATCAAACTTGGTTTTACAAGTACGAGTGACGATGGAGAAGGAACAATAACTCCGCATGTCGTTGAGCAACAACCAACTGTTGAACAAGTTAAAGATATTCTCAAAGATTTTATCGGAGAGATAGAACAGGTGCCGCCGATCTTTAGTGCTTTGAAAATAAATGGAAAGCCAGCTTACAAATATGCACGTGCTGGCAAAGAGTTGAAGATGGAATCAAGAAAAGTCGTGATTAATGAGATCGAGCTGATAAAATATTCTTGGCCAGAGTTAGTTGTCCGTGTTGATTGTGGATCTGGTGTCTATATTCGTTCGTTAGCACGTGACATTGGTGCCAAACTGGGCGTCGGTGCTTATATGTCCGGACTTACGCGGACTCGCGTCGGAGAATTTACACTCGATAAATGTATCCGCTTGGAGGAGCTGACGTCGTCATAGAACATGGAACATAAAGCAATTAATAAATAATATGTGTTAAGCTTGAAACTTATCTCGCTTAAAACTTGTCTCGCTATAAATAATATGACATTCGATGAATATCAAGTTGAGTCCAAAAAAACAGCGCTCTATCCAAATAAAGGAAGTAACTTTATTTATCCAGTGCTTGGATTGGCTGGTGAATCTGGAGAAGTTTCGGAAAAGATTAAAAAAATCATTAGGGATGATAATGGTGTTGTGACTGAAGAGAAACGTCAAGAAATAAAAAAAGAACTTGGTGATGTTCTTTGGTATATTGCTCAGCTTTGTTCGGAGTTTAATTTAGGAATGGATGATGTAGCCAAAGCAAACATCGAAAAATTAATGTCTCGTATGGAACGTGGGGTGTTGCATGGGAGCGGGGATAATCGATAAAATAAAAGTTACGAATAGTACAATTATATGGATGTTACGAATTACTGCTAGCACTTAATCGTAAAAAGTAATTCGTAACTTCATTATAGAAAAGACTTATTCGTAACTTTTATTTTACGTAATTCTCGATTGTATTTGATTGCAAAGCGATGCGCCTCGTCCCGCACTTGAATAAGTAGATTTTTGTTTTGTGTTAACCATTTAGCTAGTATCTTTGGTGCAAGAAATTCATTCTTTTTTCTACTGGGTCCTTTGGCAATGCCGATGACGGGAATCTCGATTTTATTCAACGTAAGAATTTCTTTAACAGCATTGACTTGCGGTTTGCCGCCGTCAATCAAAAACAGTTGAGGTAGCGACCACTCGGCATGTTTGAGTCTGCGTGTCAGAATTTCTTTTAAACAATCGACATCGCTTTGTCCAATAACAGTTTGTATTTTAAATTTTCGATATTCCGACGTTTCGGCTTCTCCATTTATGAATACAACCATCGAGCCGACTTTGTCAGTTGTGTTGAGGTTGGAGATGTCGTAGCCTTCGATCCGTTTGATATTGTCGCACTTCGGCTCAGCACCACTCACTGCGTTCGGATGCTGAGTAAACCTCAGTGTGACAATATCGGTGTAAAAGTTTTTATTTAACAAAGCTACGTCATGAATTTTCTTTAAGTCTGAGATTTGGTCCCGCAATCGTTGTGCTTCTTCATAATTTTCATCTTTAGAAACTGATTTCATTTGTTTCTCCAAGTCTTTGATCAATTGTTTTTTATTGCCCTTGAAAAATAATGTCAAAGGACGTACGACTTTTTTGCTGTATTCCTTGGATGTGATCTCATTCGTGCAAACACCGAGGCATTGTTCCAGTTGATAATAAAAACAAGCACGTGCTTGTGTCGGTGAACAGGATGAGTATGCAAAAAGTTTTCGGAGTAGTTTTAAAATCGCTTGGGTATTTAAACCAGGGAAGGGACCAAAGACATTGAGAAACTTTTTCTTTTGTTCGGCTAACGAGAGTTGCTTTAAGTCATGCTGGCGAATAGCTTTTAGCGTGGGGAATTCTCTTTTTGTAATCGCTAAGTAATTCCAGCTTTTATCGTCCTTGCCGAGAATATTGCATTTTGGTTGATATTTTTTGATGTAATTCGCTTCTAGAATGATTGCTTCGAGTACTGAATCAGTGACTATCCATTTAATGTTTTTAACTTCGTCGATTAGCGACTCAATTGGACGAGGTGATTTTTGTCCAGCAAAATAGGAGCGAACGCGTGATTTTAGGCTCGTGGCTTTGCCAACATAAACAAGCTTTTTGTTCTTATCGAAAAAGAGGTAAATGCCGGGTTTGGTTGGGATGTTTCTGATTAGGGATTTCATAGATCTGTATGTGCTTGTCTAGTTTAGTACGTGCTAGTCTAGACTAGCACGTACATATTGTAGATTGGATAATATAAAATGTGAAGGATTGTTTTCTTTTCCCTCCTTACTTTTTGGCCGCCAAAAAGTAAGCAAACCTGCCGGCAGGCAGGAAGCGGCTGGGTCTCCAATTCGCCGTAGGGAACAAAAATTATTGTTCCCTACGGGCGAAGTCGACCCAGACCCGAGTAATGCAATGTATTTAAAATTTCATTGCAATAAAAAAGCCCCGCACATCCGTGAGGTTGTGGGGGCAGATGGTCAGATCCAGCATCCATTCGTCACTCGCACTTCCTGGTATAGTGCGGGGTGGAGGTTCTCCGGCATCTTGACGAAGTGTCGGTCGGTAACGTTATGTACCTTCCGACATAAGGTTGCATAGATTCCGTCGGTATGCATGACCCAATAGGTGCCATTTGGCACGCTTTCCGCAGAACCCGGTTTTACTAAGGCCCTGGGGTGAATTCTGGCGTTGCTGTACTCGTCCAGGTAACTGATGAGTACAGCCAAGAACACTAAACTAATCAAAAACCACATGACGACCTCCTTGCGTTGGATACCGTTACCTTTTGGGTGCTTGAAAAGGTGTTTTCTCCGCTAAATTATGCTAGGATTTCGATGTTTAACTAGTTAAAGTACCAAATATGACAAAAAAAACACTGTCCGTTTTGTCCGCAATGTA
>Ga0209211_10001446_pt1 | contig 44923 bp, 32 predicted proteins | sample RifGroA2_FD_183992 | JGI IMG/M metagenome (GOLD analysis project Ga0209211, IMG submission 183992) | Groundwater microbial communities from Rifle, Colorado, USA - Groundwater A2 (SPAdes) (version 2) | ecosystem: Environmental > Aquatic > Deep subsurface > Groundwater | place: Rifle, Colorado...
GTTCTGGTGCATACGGTTTAAATGTTTTCATGCCTCCTTATATCAAAAACCGGGGCTGTTGCCGATCATGAATTACTAAAAATGTTTCCCCGACAGGCTCCTAGAGTATTGGCACCTACATTATTTCAGCCTTGCGTTTTCAAGAAAGTTGATTCTGGACCAACTAAAGGATTCTCTAAGAAAGAGGTCCTCCCTCAATTTCAAATTCGATAATTGGAGCCGAGTTGTAAAGTATCGTTGGGCGCTTAAACCCCTTTCTGCCGAAGGGAGTACTTTGACTGATGCGGGAGGTCGATTCAATATTGGGGATATAGACCCAAACCGTTTTCCAGCTTTTCCGGCGTTGTATCTAGGAGAAGATGCGGAGACCGCATTAAAAGAAGTTTTTGGGAAAAAGCCACAGCAAAAAGGATTGGATGCTTTAGATTTCAGTTTGACTAACCCAGATTCCTACAGCCTTGTGCGGGTACAAGGGCAATTGGAGATGGTTCTGGATTTGACACACATGGAAAACTTGCGAGACTATTTTGAACTGATTAAGAAAATTAAATTTCCCAAGTACGTAGAGACAACGGCAAAGATTTTGAAGCTGCAGAAGCCCAGGACAATCAAAAATCTTTCGGAACTAAAGAAGAGTTTATTGGAGCCAAATTGGCGCATTTTCCCAATGCAATATGATATTCCAGCAAATTCCCAAATTCTTGGTCAAATTGTAGAAAATGCTGGCATTCAAGGTGTTCTTTATCTATCCGTTCAGGGAGGAAAGAAATGCTTGGCTGTTTTTCCACGTAATTTAGAAAATTCCACAGCCTTTGTTCAGCTCATGGATCCATTGCCTGAAGGAACGAATATTGAGTCTAAACTGGATATGAATTCCTGGAAAAAATTGGTTTGATATGTGGGTAAGACGAGTTTGGGTGTCCGCCCCCCAATTTATCGTTTCTAACCGTTTGAAATTATTAAATAAAAAATAAGTAAACAAAAAGCAACTCTGGGCGGTTTGTTTCCCGATAATATCTGTGGAAGGAGATATTTTATGCCAGTAACAGTACCCGGAGCATCCAATCAAAATCAACCCGCTCAGCCGGATTTTAATGAGCAGGCATGGATTGATGAACAGAATAAAAAGGCGGCAGCCCAAGTTGCTAAAAATGAGCAAGAAGCGGCGAATAACCGTCATGCGACGGAGGCCGGTGCTACGATCGCTACAGCTATTAACCCCATTGCGGGTGCGGTGGTCGGTGTGGTTTCCGGTCTTATTGAAATTTTTGCCGGGGATACAGCCAGTGGGGCAAGTGCCATCGCCAGTGGAGCCGCAGGGGGTATTAAAGAAGCTAAAAAACCGGATCCAGTGCCTCAACCAAATATTCTTGCAGAAGCTCAAGCGAATCGAAAAACTCCAGAAGGAGCCAATGGCCCTGTTGCAATAAAAGCCGAACCAGAAGGTGTTGATAGAGAGAAAAAAGGCAAAGGGCCCGCAAGCGCTTCAACACTCATGTACAATTCAGACGTATTAGAAGATCCATCGAGGCTGGAACGTCAAACCAAGCTTGCTTAAAAAAGAGATTTTTTGTGATCCTTTCTTGACATTTTTTACCTTCTTCTTTACAACAAAAAGAGTCCTAAGTTTAAGCCCTTATAATTTAAGGGCTTTTCAATACCTTCTGCATGACAAAACGCGCCATTAAGCTTTGTAAAGAAGATGCCTGCAAAAACGAGCAAACCACCATGGGGTATTGCCGTCTTCACTATCTTAAAAACTGCCGTAAAATCCGCGAAAAACAAAAGAAGAAGGCCGCCCAAAGTTTGAACAAATATATCGATTTCATCATGAAGAAACACCCCGACAATTATGTTGAAACCATCAAGCACGACCTTCGTCATGCAGGTCGTTTTCAACAGCGCGCCGAAGAATATTTTTCGGATGATGGTTTTAATGATGTCATGGGGGAGGTGGACATGGGGCAGGAAGTTGAACGTATTGTGGGGAACCTTAAAGTAGACGAAACCGTCTAGCTGTTTCCTATTTTCTTTCTTGATTATCCCTTCATTTAGTTGCTAGTCGCTAGTAATTCGGGGTCTACTAGCGACTCATTTATGAAAGCTTTCATCAAAACATACGGCTGCCAAATGAACGAGCAAGATTCGCTTCAAATGGGGGGGATTTTGTCCCGTTTGGGATATGGAAAAACCGAAGACCCCCTTCAAGCTGATTTTATTCTGTTTGTCACCTGCAGCATTCGCGAAAAGTCAGTCCACAAGGTTTATAGTGAGTTGGGGAAACTAAAACCCTATATTGAAAATAACCCCCAATTAGTCGTGGGGCTTTCAGGCTGTGTGGCTCAACAGGAAAAGGGGAATTTGTTTAAGCGGTTTCCTTATCTCGATCTGGTTTTTGGTCCCGATGCCATTTCAAGCTTGCCAAGCATGTTAGAAGAAGTGCGCCTTAAAAAAGGAAGCCTCTTTCCGGCTCATCTGATGAATACCCGTTTGCACACGCGCAAGGATTTTGATTTTGTGAATCTGGTTGCCGAAGATGAAAACCGCGTCCGTGCTTTTGTCAACATTCAAAAAGGGTGTGATAATGTGTGCGCCTTTTGCATTGTCCCCTATGTGCGTGGGCGCGAAGTTTCGCGCCCCAGTGATGAGATTCTTCGTGAAGTGAGCATGCTGGTTGATATGGGAGTAAGGGAAGTGACCCTTCTTGGACAAAACGTGAATTCATATGGGATTAAAGATACGGATGAATTGAAATTTTCCGGTCTTTTGGAAAAAATCGCCACGCAAACCAAAATCGAACGCTTGCGGTTTACCACATCCCATCCCAAGGATGTGGGGGATGACCTTATTGAAAAATTTGCAAGCCTTCCCAATTTGTGTCCCCACTTCCATTTGCCCGTGCAATCAGGCTCCACCAAGATTTTGGAAGCCATGGGCCGCCAATACACACGCGGACAGTATTTGGAAATCGTTTCAAAATTAAAAAAGGTCCGGCCAGGCATTTCACTGACGACAGATATTATTGTCGGGTTTCCTGGTGAAACGGAAGATGATTTCAAACAAACCCTTTCGCTAGTTGAAGAAGCCGGTTTTGATTTGAGTTATTCATTTGTTTACTCGCCAAGGCCTTATACAAGTGCTATCAAACTTGGGGATGATATCTCTACAGAAGAAAAAAACAGGCGTTTAAACCTTCTTTTGGAAAAGCAACGCCAAGTTTCGCGAGAAAATAATATCCGGTTTTTGGGAACAAGACAGGAAGTGCTTGTGGAAACGTGGGATGTGCTTGGTCAGGCATGGATGGGGAGAACTCCCACAAACAAAATTGTTCATTTTAAAACGAATGATTTATCTTTGATTAAAAATGCGGATCATTTGATTGGGAATTTAAGGCAGGTTGTCATCAACCACACAAACCCGCATTCACTTTTAGGAGAGTTAGATCATGGAACTTATCAAAATGAAGGTAACGGGGCTGACCATCGACCCGTTTACCAACATGCCCATCATCATTCTTAAAGACGAGCAGGAAACAATGGCTCTTCCCATTTGGGTCGGTCTTATTGAAGCCTCCGCCATTGCCACCGAGCTTGAAAAAGTTCAGCTTTCACGCCCCATGACCCACGATCTGATGTGCCATATTTTAGCCGAGCTTGAGGCCCATGTTGACAAGATCGAAATTGTTGATTTGGCCGACAATACGTTTTTTGCACAAATCTATCTTTCACATGCCACACACAGTTTTGTCATCGATAGCCGCCCCTCCGATGCCATTGCCATGGCTTTAAGGACACGAGCCCCCATTTTTGTGAACAAAACAGTCATGGAAAAATCCCGTCGCATCGATCTTTCAAAAGAAATGGATGAGGGAAAAGTAAAAGAACAAAAATGGACGGAAATTCTGGAAAGTCTGGCCCCTGAAGATTTTGGAAAATACAAAATGTGATGCGTCACTTTCGTTATTTTTTACGACAGAATATCATTCTTTTGTGGGCCCCTGTGGTTTGTTTTTATGGGCTCATTTTTTATTTATCAAGCCAACCTCCCGAATCTTTAAACATACCCCACCTTTTTGAAGGTTTTGATAAACTGCTGCACTTTTTTGAGTTTGGCATGCTCGGCTTGTTTGTCATGCGTTCGGTGATCTGGGAACGCTATTATCATCATTGGTCGAAACGTTCCTGGCTTTATACGCTCTTGCTCATAGGAGTGTTGGCTCTTGGAGATGAATACCACCAATCTTTTGTGCCCGGGCGTGAAGTTTCTTTTTGGGATTGGCTGGCCGATATTGGTGGAGGAATAATAGCTATTGTTGGAGGAAGACTCCTTTATCGTAAGCATGTTCAGCGTGTGTCCGCTCTTAAAACATAAAAAATCGTATTTTGTGTTTGCTTCCCCGGGTTTTTTATGATTTCCATCTTGGCTATGAGTCTCTTTTCTTTTGATTCTATTCAACCCAAAATTCATGCCTCTTGTTTTGTGGCTCCCCAAGCCTGTGTGATTGGCGATGTTGAAATAGGGGAGGGCTCTTCTATCTGGTTTCAAACGGTGGTGCGGGGGGACGTCAATACAATCCGCATTGGCAAAAAAACAAACATTCAGGATTTATGTATGGTGCATGTGACCAATCGGGATGCCCCCAAGCCTGCCCCCACGGTTATCGGGGATGAAGTTACTGTGGGTCATCGGGTGGTTTTGCATGGTTGCACCATTAAGGACAGATGCCTTATCGGCATTGGAAGCATTATTTTAGACGGTGCTGTCATTGAGGAAGAATGCATGATCGGTGCGGGAAGTCTTGTGACCCCGGGAACAATTATTCCCAGGGGGCATTTGGCATGGGGCTCGCCTGCCAAAGTAACCCGGCCTCTAACAGCGGCTGAAAAAAAATTTCTACGCTTATCGGCGGCTCATTATGCCCAATTGGCAAAAAAGTATGGGGAAGAGGGGGATAGAAAATCATGAATGAAAATATCACCTCATGCAAAAATTTGACAAGCAGAGTGGGGGATCCTTTGGAGGGAATGATGGCCAGGGGCACGAACGCAAAAAAGATACATGGCTTCTTATGTTTGTAGCTGGTATGTGGTTCCATAAACCCCAATATAACGCCGCAGCAGCAGCCAAAGATGCAAAGATGAGCGATGTTCCTTACCAACTAAGCCAGGCTCAATCTGTTGTATCTTTTGAAGTTTGATATGAATTGGAATTCACCATGGATATCCTTGATTCCCCTTTTTGTGTTTAATGCTTTCATGCTTTGCACCGTTTTGGCGTTTCGCCCCATTTATCGCAAAAAGGGAGTCACCCAAGAAATTCAGGAACGTCACGCTTCCAAGTTTTTGAATCGCTGGATGCGTGAATACTGGTTTTGGCTTACCGATCCCATCATTCGTTTTTTTATCCGTTTTCACATTACTCCCAACCAAATCACCTGTCTGGGTACTTTTATTGGTGTTTTGTCGGGCCTCTTTTTTTCTTTGGGGCATTTTGGTTTGGGAGGCTGGTGCATGATTTGGGGCGCCTCCTTTGACATGTTTGACGGAAAAGTGGCCAGGCTAACCAACAAGGAAACAAAATCGGGAGCCTATTTTGATTCGATCATGGATCGCGTTTCCGAAGGGGCTGTTTTTGCCGGGCTCATTTTTTATTATCGTGAAAGCCTTGTTTTATGGATTGCCGTGATGGCCTTGTTGGGATCGTTTATGGTTAGTTATACCAAGGCCAAAGGAGATGAAATGAACGCACGTTACAATGGTGGTTCGATGCAGCGACCGGAACGTATCGTTTATTTGGGAGTGGGGGCCGTTTTTTCGCCTGTTTTTTCTTGGATGCTTTCCCACTATTTTCCCTTGTTAACAACGGAAGCATTGTATGTTCTCCCCCTTTTTCTTGTCGCCCTGATGACATGGGTGACTTCCCTTAATCGTATGAAGAATGTGATGAAAATGCTGGATCAATCCTGCTAGAGCCGCCCCTCGACCCCTCGACTCCGCTCGGGGACCACTCCATTCGGGGAGCATTTTTTAGCGGTCATTGAGCGGAGTCGAAATGCCGCTCCCTTGATTTCTCTTAATTCCTCCTTGTTGTTTTTACCCTCTTTGTTAGATTTACTTTCATGAGTTTGTTTAAATTGACTTCTTCTTATAGTCCCACGGGGGACCAGCCCCAAGCCATCAAACAGCTTGCCCAAGGAATTCAAAACAAATTAAAACACCAGACTCTTTTGGGAGTTACCGGTTCGGGAAAAACCTATACGATGGCTCATGTTATCAATCAGGTACAAAAGCCCACCTTGGTGATGGCGCCCAACAAAACACTTGCCGCCCAGTTGTATTCCGAATTCAAGGAACTTTTTCCGCATAATGCCGTCGAATATTTTGTCAGTTATTACGATTATTACCAACCCGAGGCCTATATGCCTCGTACCGACACTTACATAGAAAAAGATTCGGCCATTAACGAAGATATCGACAAATTGCGCCATGCGGCCACGCATTCTCTTCTTGAACGGCGCGATGTGATCATTGTGGCGTCGGTTTCCTGTATTTATGGTTTGGGTTCGCCCCAAGCTTATTATGGGATGCTTGTGGACATCAAAAAAGGAATGAGTGTGGCCCGCGATGCCATTTTGGCAAAGCTTATTGAGATTCAGTATGAAAGAAACGATGTCGATTTTCATCGGGGAACATTCAGGGTGCGCGGGGATGTGGTGGAGATTTTTCCCGCTTACGAAGATGCAAAAGCCATTCGCATGGAATTTTTTGGGGATGAAGTGGAAGAAGTCTATGTCATTGATCCTTTGCGTGGAACCAAATTGGAAAAGCTGGACCGTGTGGCTATTTATCCCGGTTCCCATTTCGTGACTCCCGAATCAGAATTAAAGCGGGCTGCCTTGGCCATTAAGGAAGAATTGCAAGAAAGGATTCTGCATTTTCAGCGAACAAACAAGCTGCTGGAAGCCCAGCGCATCGACCAGCGCACTCGTTATGATTTGGAAATGATCGAAGAAATCGGTTTTTGCAAGGGGATTGAAAATTATTCGCGCCATTTGACGGGCCGCACTCCTGGAGTGCCGCCGCCGACACTGTTGGAATATTTTCCCAAGGACTATCTTTTAATCATCGATGAATCGCATATTACGGTTCCGCAAATTGGGGGAATGTATCAAGGAGATCGTTCCCGCAAGATGACCCTTGTGGAATATGGGTTCAGACTTCCTTCCGCCCTTGATAACCGTCCTCTCAAATTTGAAGAATTTGAGAAAATGACGGACCAGGTTGTTTATGTTTCAGCGACCCCTGGCCCTTACGAATTGGAAAAAAGCAAGGGGAGAGTCGCCCAGCAAGTGGTGCGCCCGACGGGTCTTTTAGACCCTGTTATTGTCGTCAAACCGGTTGAAAGTCAGGTGGATGACCTTTTAAAGGAAATAGAAATTGTCACTGGTCAAGGGGAGCGGGTATTAGTGACCACGCTTACCAAACGCATGTCTGAAAATTTGACGAAATATTATTTGGAAAAAGGGGTGCGCGTTAAATATTTGCACTCAGAGGTGGAAACCCTGGAGCGAATGGAAATTTTGCGTGACCTGCGTCTTGGAAAATTTGATGTGCTGGTGGGGATTAATCTTTTACGTGAAGGGCTTGATTTGCCCGAAGTTTCCCTGGTGGCCATTTTGGATGCCGACAAGGAAGGTTTTTTAAGATCGGAAAGATCACTCATTCAGACATTTGGGAGAGCCGCACGTAATGTGCATGGGAAAGTGATTTGCTATGCCGACAAAATGACGGCGTCCCTTCAAAAAGCCATGGGGGAAACCCAGCGTCGACGGGAAATCCAGGAAGTTTACAATAAAAAGAACGGCATCACACCGCAAACAATCATCAAAGCCATCCGTGATTCATTGGTTGTCGCTAATGCCGACTATGTCACTCCTGAATTGCCTGAGGCTATGGGGGGGGAGGTGGCGCTGTATAAAATTCCTGATCGTGTTGAAGAGTTAAAAAAGGAAATGAAAAAACTGGCCAAGGAACTTCAATTTGAAGAGGCGGCTCAAATCCGTGATGAAATAGAAAGATTAAAAAAGATCGAACTGAAGTTTGGTATAGAGTAGGGACCCCGCACCGCGGGGTCCCTACACACCCATGAATTCTCTTGTTAATAAAATCTCCGAGTTCCCCATTTTCCCCGGTGTGTATTTGATGAAGAACGAAGGGGGAAAAATCATTTATGTCGGCAAAGCCAAAAATATTAGGGCACGCGTAAAGCAGTATTTTGGGAAAGAAGCCCTTGCCCGTTACCAGATTGAGTTCTTGATGAAGAGGGTGACTGATATTGATTATTTGATCACGGGCACAGAAAAAGAAGCCCTCCTTTTGGAAAACAGCCTCATCAAAAAACACAAACCCCGGTACAATATTTTCCTCAAAGATGACAAGTCCTATGTCAGTCTGAAGATAAATGTGGGGCATCCCTTTCCAAGCCTTACAGTCACACGCAAAATAAAAAAAGACGGGGCCCTTTATTTTGGGCCCTATTCAAGTGCCGATGCATGCCGGCAAACGACTGAATTTATTTATAGGTATTTCATGTTGCGTACCTGTTCTGATCACGAGTTCTCCAACAGGTCCAGGCCGTGTCTGGAATATCAGATCAAACGCTGTAGTGCACCCTGTGTGGGGTACGTAAGCAAGGAGGAATACCAAAGGCAAATAGATCAAGTGCGTCTTTTTCTGGAAGGCAGGAACGATCAATTATTAGATGAATTGAAATCAAAAATGGAATCGGCTTCAGAAACGACGGATTTTGAAGAGGCGGCGCGTCTGCGTGATCTTATGTCCCACATCTCCAGCACACTTGAAAAACAGCATGTCGTACACCATGGGGCCAGAGAGCAGGATATTGTTTGTCTTTATAGTGAAGGAGCTAAGGGTATTGTGGCCCTTTTGCATGTAAGGGAAGGATCTCTTGTCGATTCACGGGCCATTTCCATGGATGTGTTAGATGAGCCTTCTGATGTGATGGAGGCTTTTTTAAAACAATACTATCTTGGGGATGTTTTTATTCCCGATGAAATTTTGGCAAGCCCTCTCCCGGAGGATATGGGGGCTCTTCAGGAAATTTTATCGGAAAAGAAGGAAAAAAATATTTCCATCCGTTCGCCAAAAAAAGGGGACAAAAAAGAAATGATCGAATTGGCATGCAGGAATGCCGAATCCCAATTCGGGAAATGGGTGAAAAAAAATAGGGAAACAGATGAGATTCTATCCGGTGTCAAGGATGTTTTGGGAATGGCTGAAATTCCACACCGCATCGAATGTTATGATGTTTCCCATATTTCAGGAAAACATGCCACGGCGTCCCGTGTTGTTTTTGTTGAGGGGAAGGCGGATAAAAATCTTTACAGGCATTATAAAATGCAGGCTCCGGCAGAACCCAATGATTATTTGATGATGAGGGAGGTATTGGGAAGAAGGTTTAAAATCCCCCTCATTCCCCCTTTTCCGCCAAAGGCGGATCTGCCTCTGGCAGAAAACAAGGGGGGTAGGGGGGATTTAGACAATGTACTCCCAAATCTCATCATGATGGATGGAGGGAAAGGGCAATTGGGCGTGGCGCTACAGGTCTTAAAGGAGCTTGGGCATGAGCAGGTTCCTGTTATCGGCATTGCCAAGGGAAAAAGGCAGGGAGCGCGTTCCAAGAGTGCGTGGAGTGGAAGGGCCGAGGATGAAATTTACATTCCCGGAAGAAAAAATCCGCTCAAGCTAAGAAGTGGTTCGCCGGAACTCATGTTGCTCCAAAGAATCCGTGATGAAGCCCATCGTTTTGCCATTAAATATCACCGGTTGTTGCGCAATAAAATGTAGGGGCGTTGGCTGGTCACCGAGCGGAGTCGAGGTGGCCAGCCCTTCGACTCCGCTCAGGGACCAGAGTTACCGCAATAATTTTTCCCTAAATTCCTTTGGCAAGGGCATGGGTTTCCCGATTTTATAATCATAATACACCTGGGCTGATTTGCCTGTAGCCGCCAGGTCGCCGGTACTTTTTTCTTTTAATTCATATTCAAAAAAGAAACTCGAATTTTTAACTTCGCTTACTCTTAAATGAACGACCAGGTTTTGGTCGACGAAAACCGGTTTTAGAAACCGGCAGGAAATTTCGGCAAGGATAAAGGGAAAGGTTTCAGGGCCCACATGTCCTTCCGTTGGAAGATCATAAAAGTTCTTAAAAAAGACGACACGGGCCTGCTCCATATAGGTGAAGTAATTGGCGTTGTTGACATGCCCCATGGGATCGCAGTCGGAGAAACGCACGTTTATTTCGGTGGTGGATTTCATGATTTTTCGGGCGCCGCTTGCTGCGCCCTCTATTTGCCGTGTATGGGCGCGGCAAGCAGCGCCCATACGGATTAAAAATAATACCCAAATGAAAAATGGAAGCGTTGTCCATTTTCGGTCTCCCTTTTATCAAGCACAAAACCATAGTCAAGCCGGATGGGGCCGATGGGGGTGATATAACGAAGGCCAACGCCTGCCGATTCCCTGAAGGAATCGCTGTCCATTTCATCAAAAGAGTCGGTGAGGCTGCCTATATCAACAAAACCAGCCAGTTTGAACGAATTAAACAATTGATACTGTAATTCACCGTTATAAATTAACGAAGTGGTTCCACCCTCATCCTTGACGGCGTCTTCATCAAAGCCGCGGATTGTATCGTTTCCCCCCATGAAAAAAAGCTTGTTGGCAGGGATGTGTTCTGAATCGCGGATTTTAAAAAGCTTGCCAAGCCTGAAATTGTTCACCAGGGTCAGCTTTTTTGAAATGCTTAAATAGTTGGCAAGATTGAATTTGGAAATATTAAAATTATTGGAAGGATCGGCCAGGTCCGTATCGAATTCGGTTGAAACCAGCGCGTAGAGGCCTTTGGTTGGATCTGCGATATTGTTGCGGGTATCATAACCGACGGCCACACTTGGTTCAGAAAAGGTATTGTCAAAGAGATTTCCCCCAAGGGCCGAGCTATTGCTGGTGTCTTCAAAAATATTGAAGTGTGAAATCTGGAGTTTTAGGAAGAGGGTCCAGTCCGAACCGAATCTTTTGACTGTCCCGACAAAACCGCCATAGGACATGGCGTTGAAATTTTCATCATCCTCATACTCTATGAAATATTGATTGACCAAATTCCAGCTGGCCCCAAAAATTCGTGGTACGAGAAATGTTACTTCACCACGGTTTAATTCAAAGCCGCCGACACCGCGAAACTGGAACTGTTTTCCCTGACCGAAGAGGTTCCGTTTGGTAAAAAGAATCTGTCCCGAACCCAATTTATCGCTGTCATAACCCACCTGAAAATCCAGGGTGATGGTTTTTCTTTCCTGAAGATTGACAACCAGATCGATGACGTCTTTTTCCTGTTCCACACCGATGGGCGTTATGTTGACAAAATCAAAAATGCCGAGCCTTTTCAAGTTAAGCTGGGCATCGAGCATCTTTTTATTTGAATAAACATCCCCGGATTTTATTTTGAGTGTGTCGTGGATGGTTTTCAATTTTGTTTCATAATTTCCATGAATGATCACTTCTCCCACTTTGCAGGGGGCTTCTTCACTGATATTAAAGATGAGAGTGACCTCAGGTTTGTCCGGATCTTTGTTAATAGTGGTTTCGATTTGGGAGTAAATGAACCCATTTTTGTCATAAAAACTTAAAAGCCTGTTTTTTGATCTTTCAAGATCTTCTTTTGTCAGCACTTTCCCCTTTTTTATTAAAATACGATCAAGCAGTTTGGCAGTTGAGATTTTGGAGTTTCCTTCAAAAAGAATGGAATTTATTTTATAGGCCTTACCTTCGGTAAGGTCGATGTTCAGAGTCGCTGTATCTTTGTAAGTATTAAAAAAAGAATTAAAACCCTCGATCTCGACATCGAGATAACCTTCGTCATGATAATAGTTTTTTATTTTTGAAAGATCGTCGGCAATGGAGGGCAAGTAGAAGAACCCCTGTTGGGTCAGGGTGTGTTTTTTGTTCTCCATGACGGCATTCAATTTTTTATCACTTAATTTTTTGTTACCTTCAATGTTTAAGTGCCCAAGGCGTGTGCGGGGGCCCTCATGAATGTTAAAGGTGACGTCGATTTCTTTTTCATCATTTTCAACCAGTGTTTCTATTTCGGAAAAAAAGAAACCATTAAGGCGATAAAATTGTAAAATTCTTTTCCCACTTCGTTCAATGCTGAAACGGTCATAGCCGTGCTCTTTAAAAAAGCTTGTGTGTTTTTTGAGGGTCTGGTTTTTGATGAGACGGTTTCCGGAAAAATGCAGATCCAGTTTTTTTCTTTCGTTAATCTTTATGAATACGTCCACTTTTTTTGTGACGGGATTATAGGCAAAACGCTCTATTTTCGCCTTGGCGCGCACATAACCGTGTTTTAAATAGAGGGCTTCAATCTTTTTGATTTGTTTGCGGACCAAAGAGGGTCTGAAAATGGAAGGTCCATAAACGATGTTTTTCAACCTGTTTTCAGTAAACGCTGTATTCCCCGAGACGCTTACCCGACCCAAGTGATAAGTATATCCACGCTTGATATCAATTTTAAGATCGATGACATTGGTTTTTTCCCGTTTAAAAGGGGTGATGTTAACCTTGGTGCCGTAATAACCATATTTTTGGTAAAAAAGAACGATACGCCTCCGGCTTTCCTCCATTTTTGAAAAATCAAAGGGTTCTCCCGGTTGAAGGGAACTGATGCGCAAAATTTTCTTCTCCAAGAAAGGGAGCTGTCCCTTGACGGTGATGGCACGAATGACTTGGGCTTCTTTCAGGTAAATGTCTAGATTGATCGTATTTCCACTTTTTTTTTGGGTAATTTCAACTTTTTCAAAAAGGGCCGAGGAGATGAGATCCTTTTCTGTGCTTGCTAGTAGTTCCTCAGTAAAAGATTGCCCCTTTTCTATAGGAACAAGGTTCTTCACTTCGGTTTCTTTTAGCCGATAAAGATCCAAGTGCCACACAATCACACCAATAGTGGGCATTTTGGCCGCAAGCGATGTCCAAAGCGGGATGATGCTAAGAACTAAAAGCAAAAGAAAATAAATTGCTCTTTTCAATAGGCCTCCATACGCCAGGTTAAATCAAAACGATAGCGACTTCCTGTATCCTTGCTTCCTTTGATCAGTAAATTATCAGTAATCAAATATTCAAGCCCCAATCCTTGAGAAGCCGTTTCAACTTCCAGATCGGTATTGACAGTAATGGCCACACGTTCGGATAATTGTTTGCCAATGGCAAAACGGGAAAAGGAGGAGGAATTTTCTGTGTAGTCGGTTTCCACCTTGACGATATCCAAATGTGTGGCCTTGGAAAGGGGCGCCTGCAGTGCGCTGGCCACTTGCGAGGTAAGGGCGGCCCTTGAAAAAAGGTTTCTCTTTTCGTTGGATAATTCGTCGGGCGTTTGCCCGTAGGCAATCAGGGAAATGATGTCGTTCTGGTTTAAGGCCGGGGTTGATTCCAAGGTAAGTTCAAGATTATCCGCAGGCCCCCGAATACGTGCATAAACCTCGACATCGCGTATGTTTCGGGTGGCCCTCATTTCCATATAGGGCTTCAAGCTTCCTTTTTGGGTGAAATTGGCAAAGCCGGTGGCATCTTCAAAATTGATCCCCAAAGCACGAATGATGCCCCCATTAATATTAATCGACCCCGTCAATTGCGGAAATGTTCCTGTGCCTGTCAAATGCAGGTTAGTCACCAATGTGAGTTCGGCCAGGTTATTTTTGATAAGAAATTCACCGGGGCTTTTAATATTCAGATCAAATTGGGTTTCTTTGAATATTTGGGGGAAGGTCTCTTCTTCTTTATAAACAATTCCCACTGGTTTGAAAATGAACTGAGAAACGGAATAGTCTTTATAGTACAGACCATCCACGATATTTAAACTTCCTGATAATTTGAGTGTGCTTGCCAAACTGCCGCTTAAGTGAACATTTGTGTCGGCAAGAATATGCCATTGGTCTTCCCTGTTCATGGAAAGCTCTTCTGCCCTAAAATTCAGGTTGGCAGAGGTAATGACAGACACAGGGGCGTTATTGTTATCAGATGCGAGTTCCTGTTTTTCCAAGACAACCCAGCCATTTAACAGGGCCGGGCTATCATCATAGTTAAAACGGACATTGTTGAACTGGTAACGGGGGCCTTCCAATAAAATGGTTCCATGGGCCTCACTTATTTCTGAACGCAAATTCCTGAAAAGCAAAGTGGCCTTGTCCAGTTTAAGGGTGCCAAAAAATTCAGGATGAAAGAGGCTTTCCTTCCAGGTAAGATCCACATCGGCCAGGCCTTCTCCTTCGACAAGTTGTGAGTGAATTTCACTGGCTTGATGAAAATCGATCTGCCCCTTTATTTTTAAATTGGAATTTCCTTCCATCCCCAAAGGTCCTTCAAGCCTTAAGCCTCCCTTTCCCAGAAGGGTGGATGTTGGAGAAAAATCAAGAATCTTGTCTTTGTAATGCAGGGAGGTTTTTGAATTGAGATGGATTGATTTTTCCTCTCCTTCTATGTGCAGCGCCAAAAGATCAATCTGGGCTTCTGAATCAAGGGGGCTTTTTAAGGCATAGTCAACAGTGGCTTTTGCGGAAGCCATGATGGTGTCCACCTTAAATGGAAAAACAGCTTCCACAAATGAAAGATCGGCCTGGGTGGCTGATATTTCCATGTGCAGCATTTCGGGTTTTATATTGAGAAAGGTCCCTTGGAGATCGACGTTTTTAAAGACAGGCCCGTTGAAGGTGTAACCATTTTTGTCGAAAGTAAAGGCAAAGGGTTTTGTATTTGTAAAAACTTCCTGGTTCTCAAAAACAATTTGGGAATTGAGCAGATTGAAAGTGTTGTTTCCCATGTCCAGTTTGGCTGAAATTTTTTCGAAAGGAACACCATACCAGGTTACCTTTGAAAGGGTGGCCAGGCCCTGACCTTTATAATCCCCTTTTTCTTTGTGCAATGAAAAGTGGCCATCTAAAATACCCTGGAACACGGGGGTTTTCAAAACAAGATTGGCCGGCATGGAAACAAATTCTGTCTTCAGGTCAAAAACCTGCAATGAAGAACGGAACACTTCTTTAATATCCAAATTAAGAGACCCGTGGCCTTCTCCTAAATTACTTACCCCTGACAAAGAAAGTTTCTTGTCCCTGATTTTAAGCCCCCCCTGAAAAGTGCCTGCAAAAAGACTTTCATAGGCAAAGCCACTTGAGGTTATATTCAGATCCACTTCCGGGTTTGATAAGGCTCCGCGCATGTTTCCCTCTGCCGAAATGTCTCCCGGCATGTCGATTTTCGAGAAAAGGTGAAGAATGCTTTTAAGGTCAAGGGGGTCACTTTTCAGGGCGAGTTGGATGTTTTTTTCCGGCAAGCTGATATGGCCACTCGCTTTGAGAAGTTTGGAACCGATTTTAAGGTTTAAATCCGGAATTTCGATTTTTCCTTGCTTCATATTCAAATGGGAACCCAAATTCAAGTCACCGGCATCCGGAGAAAATTGGTTGTCTAAAAATTCGATTGAAAGAACACTTTCAAGCTTGTTCTCGTTTATTTTTTTAAAACTGCCTTCCCCCTTAAAAGTGAGCCTGGCCTGTCCAAAGGCGTTTTTTATGTTGGCCTTGCCAAAGGGAAGATGTTTGAATTTGAAAGAGTCTGAATTAAAAATGACCCATTTTGTTTTTTGGGTTTCTTTTTCCCATGAAGCACTTAAGTGGGCCTGACCGCCAAAGGCCTTGATAAGCCCCTGTCTTAGGCGGATGGAATCATCTCCAACGTAAAAGGGGAGATGGATTTTGTCAAAATAGGCATAGGTCTTGTCTTCAGGAATTGGGAGGCCATATTTGGATGAAAGAAGAGGAATGAGCGAATCATCCCACCCTTGGGATTTATTCCAGGGTGTGGGGGTTTTGGAAACGGCCAGCAAGAGTTTTTTGAACTGAAGATCTCCGTCAATCTTTGGGGATAGTTTTCCCGTCTTTTCATCTAAGGGAAGGTTAAACGAACCATTGGCACTGACGCTGTCGGCGAAGACATCCATTTTTTGTGTTTTGGCAATGATGTTTTTCCAATTGATGGAATAGGCTTTTTTGTAAAAAAGGAATGGTTTGGTGGCCGATAATTTCATTTCTCCAAAATACAAACGGCTGCCATCGGGAAAAACAAAGGTGATGTCACCAAGATGGGCCTTATCTAGAACGATGGTATCCAGTATTTTGCGAATATGGACGGGGGTTTTGGGATTGGGGGAGGTTTTGGCTTGGGATATTTTCCCCAAATTAATTTTAATGCCACTGGCCTTGGCATCAAAGAGTTCCACTTTTCGAAGGAGGACTGACCATGGATTGAAAATGAGTTTGAAGGAACTGACTTCAATGGTGCTTTCGGCCTTGGGTATTTTGACAACGAGGTTTTTGCCTTCAAAGCGGCCGGTGAGGGCATTAAATCGCAAAGCTTCGGATTTGACATGGATGCCAATAACCCGATTGGCAGTTCCAATGGCCCATTGCTGAAACCAGTTTGAATTGAAAAGAAAATGAAATAAAAAAACCATGAACCCAAACAAGGCCGCCAGTGTGATAAGTAACTTCAGCCATTTTGGAGCAGGTTTGTGCATGAAGGGCCAAGATTAGAGGAATTCAATAAATTCTTCAACTGTTTGGGAAGAAGTAAGGGCGTATTGTGTCAAAGGCATCCCTTCGGGACGATACGCTCCTACAAGTCTCTTAAGGGGATCTCTAACAAACTCGAGTTCATGGTTCGAGAACCTCACCATGTCCACTATAGCTTAGTTGGGACACCCTGAGGCTCTCGAAGGGTCACTCTGCAATAACGCTTTAAGCAATTTTTCGTGAATGCCCCCAAAACCGCCGTTACTCATGATCAAAACAATGGAGTCAGGTTTGGTGTGCAAGGCAAGATGGGTCACAATGTTTTCCACTCCTGAAATGTGTTGGGCTTTGATGCCCTGGCTGTTTACATCTTTTACGACGGTATCGACATCCAAAACGTGTCCGTCTTTTACTTTTTCGGGCATGAAAACATCGGCCATAATGACTTGATCTGCTCCCGTAAAGCATTCCCCATAATCTTTCTGAAAAATATTTCGTTTAGATGAGTTGGAGCGCGGCTCAAAGATGGCCCAGAGTGTGTGCTTGGGAAAACGTTTTTTAACGGCTGCAATGGTTTCGCGCACAGCCGTGGGGTGGTGGGCGAAATCATCCATGACAATAATATTGTTGATTGTGCCCCGTATTTCCTGGCGGCGTTTGACTCCCTTAAAACTTTGGAGAGCTTCTGAAATTTTTTGATGGCCAAAACCCAAATGACGAAGGAGGGCGTAAGCGGCTAGGACATTTTGGATATTATGGTCTCCCATGAGGGGGGAATGGAGCAATCCCTCACGTTGACCTCGATAGAGGACAGTGAAAGTAGAGTATGGTTGAATGGTTCGACGGGGCTTACCATGTCCAGAATCGGACACCCTGAGCCGATGTGCTGAGCCAGTCGAAGCATCGTCGAAGGGTTGCTCGCTTTGGAAGTTACTTGCGCTCCAATTTCCTTCCTTTAAGCCATACGATTCTGTTTTTACATTTGACTTTTTAACCAGCTCACAAAGCCGCGGATAATGATTGCAGTAAAGCAGAAATCCCTTCGGATTTATTTTTTCAATCAGTTTTTCAAATGAAGAACACAAATGATCGAGGTCGCGATAAATATCGGCATGATCGAATTCAAGGGAGGTGATGATGGTGTGATGGGGTTGATAGTGCCAAAACTTGGGACCCTTATCGAAAAAAGCCGTGTCATATTCATCGCCTTCGACCACAAAATACTTTCCTTTTTCATTCCACGCATGATTGGGAAGATCTTCCTGCAAAATGCCTCCAATCAAATAAGAAGGTCCCGCACTTAGCTCAACCAACAAATGAGAAAGTAATGCCGTTGTTGTTGTTTTTCCATGAGTTCCTGAAATAACAATCGATTCTTTGCCTGTGATGAAAAAATGCGAAAGCGCCGCCGCCATCGAGGTGTAGGGGATATTTTGGCGTAAGATCTCTTCGGCTTCAGGATTTGTTTTGGGAATGGCATTCCCCACAATGACTAAATCGGGTTTGGGGTTTAAATTTTCAGGTTTGTAACCAGTAAAAAGTTTGATTCCCAAATTTTCAAGCTGAGTGCTCATGGGGGGGTAAGTATTTTGGTCCGACCCGGTTACCTTAAAACCACGTTTTACAAGCAGCCCCGCAAGCGAACCCATGCCCGTGCCGCAAATGGCGGTGAGGTGAATGTGATGAATGTTTTGAGGAATATAGGTCATGTCGGGGAGGGGTGTTTTGTCCCGAAGGGATGCCTTTGGCACAAAACGCCCTTACAACAATTTTTTGCAATATAAACAGCTCTTTTATCTATCGTCCAGTTTTTACTTTTTTCGTAACTAGTACCTGTCGGGAAACTGGGTTCATCTGATCGTCGCTATCGACGCTTCCGACAACGCGCGCTCCCGGCGGACCTTGAGAACCGTATTCCGTCCCAACCCGACCAACAACTCCTTGCCCTTGCGAAATATCCCGTTTACGATCTTTTTCGCGCTCAATGTCTTGTGATTCTTCGGCCCATCCCCGCCACGAGGGACGAACCTGGTGTTCGCCCAACCCGATATTCGCCCATGTCCGCGAAAACCATCAAATTGGGTCAATGTAGGAGAGGGCGATCACAAGGATCGTCCCTACAGGAACATGGTGAGCAAAGTCGCACCCTGAATTGGAAAACTTCAGGGAACCATGATAGTCAAGTAATGCCTCTCTGAAGTTTTGAGGATTTGTCCCGCTTTGATCAGATCAGGATTGGGAAGTTTATTGAGTTCTGCCAAATAAGCAGCCGAGGTACCGAATTTTTTTGCAATGGCAATCAAACAATCCCCGGTTTTGACTTGGTAAGTATCGTAGCTAGTTTCTCGCTTTACGCCCGGAGGTCCCCCGCCATAAAAACCATCCAAGAAAGCATTTGAAAGAATGGGTGCATTTAAATTCACTGAAGAAATAGGCATAAGTCCTCCAAAAATGAGGCTTGAGTTAAAAATCGCGAGCTGGAATTTTGAGAGTTTGTCCCACTTGAATCTGGTGAGGTGCTGAAATACGATTCAACTTCGCCAGATAGGGAACCGTACTGTAAATTCTTTTGGCGATTTTACTCAAGGAATCCCCCTTTACCACTTCGTAGTAATCGTATTTACTCGCCCGGACAACAACAGATCCCCCACCATGAACACCCCCCAAAAGGGCTTGGCTTAAAACCGGGAAATTCAAACTCACAGATGAAATAGCCATACAATCCTCCTTAAGTGTTAAAACCGCAATTTGCTCCTACTAAGCTAATGGAATATAAAAGCAATCTAAATTTTTCTTCCACCATCGACCCTCGTTCTCGATTAATTTTCTCTGAAGGCAGGTTTTCATTTGGTCAAATCACAAAAAACTTAGGGGAGTTTCCCGACAGGCACTAACTAGTTAGCACTTTCAACAAAATACAAAAAAATGGACACCCTGAGCTTGCCCCGCATACGGGGTCCCGCTACGCGGTGATCGAAGGGTCATTCTTGGACAATATTTACTCATTTATATCAAGAATCATGGTTCGACCACCGCGTAGCGGGGTCCCGTTTGCGGGACGGGGCATGTCCAATTTCTTTTGATTTTGAGAAGTGTTGACCAGTTACCTTTTTTCTAACTAACATTAGTTTCACCAAGATATCTTTTTTCTGCAACCAGATAGGCCATTAAGGGTAGTTTGTCTTTTTGAATCACGAAATTTTGGGGACACATCTTGAGTAATTCGCCTTGTTTTTTGGAGGGAAGGCCTTGTGATTTGAGTTCAAAACAACAGTTGTCGAAATGGAAATCGATCTCCGCTTTTGAAGTCTGACTATATAAATAGCTCGCCTGAATATCATCGGCATATCTTAAGGTTTGTGCCAGAAAGGCGCATTCATCCAGTTTCATCTGGGGAAGGCTTTCATCAAAAGTTCGTCTGACATTAAATCCGATGGAAGCAAATATCTGTGCGACAAAGGGATCGAGTGGATACATTTTTTTCTGTTTGGAAGGGACGAACTCCTTTTTGTGGATGTCAAATTTAGGAAGTGTTCTTATGGAAAAATGGTCTTCCTGCATGTCGATCAAGGTTTTGACCGTGTTAGCGCTTTGGATATCGGTTCCTTTTTTTAAGACTTCATAATCGATGCGGCTGTTCATAGTTGTGATCAAGCGTTTGGAAACTGCCATAAGCGATCGTTCAGGGGTTCTGACCTTTGACCAAGTTCCCAAAATCCAATCCCGATATACATGCCAGACATGATCGGGGATGTGCCCTTTTTGTTTGTAATAACCAACGACTTGCGGAATGCCCCCCGTTTTTAAATATTCGTTCCATGGTTTTTCCCAATTGATTTTTTGATCATTCAGCCAATTTTGATTTAAATGATGAAAGTGAAGACCCTGATAGGGTGTTGCTAAATGAGGATAAAAAAAATCGACAAATTCCCTGAAATTCCAGGGCCTCAAAAAAATATTTTTACCTTCTCCTTTTCGGCCCGGAAGTCTTTCGCCGCTTTCAAGCAGGTAGCGGGCCTCACTTCCTGTACACCAAATGCGGGATTGGGACAATTTCCCTTCGGAGTAAAGCGTGCGCAGGGCCAAGTGCCAATCATGTACGGATTGAACTTCATCCAATACGATTGTGGACCTTCCCTGAATGCTGCTGGAAAGATGCTCATAGAGGTCTTTTTTGTCCAGCATGACGGAGCAGTCGGTATAAATAAGAGTTTCAGAATCCTGAACCTGGCTTAAGTAGAGTTTAAGGCTGGAGGTTTTTCCTACTTGTCGGGGGCCATACAAAAGAGAAATGGTGGCAAAAGGTGTGTCAAATATCCTCATTGGTATTGAGGAATAATTAAATATACATTCTTTTCCCCATAAATTAGCCTCATTTATGATGGCTGGATCATCAGTTAAAATATTAATATTATTGTATAATTTTAAATTTAATAATATACGCATTTGTGTTGAGGATATTTTATAAATTAATAAGAATCAACTCTTATTTCTTTAAGTCTTAAGAGTTTTTTAGCAACCTCCCCGAGTAGAAGCCGATAAGAGGCCATTCAATTATTATGGCTATTCCAGGTTTAACAGAGGCGCAAACGCGCCATTTTTGGGGGGTTTTAGGGTTTTCCGATCCTCCTTCTTCCAGTCGTCAGATCACGGCTGAAGATCTTAATGTTTTTCAAATAAAAACAGGTGGCTTTTCGCAAGGTCGTGACACCTTGGAAACTTTAAGAAAACTAGTTGCGGGGAGAAGGCCAGAGCGTCCCGCAAGGCTTGTAAATCCCCTTCATAGTGCCTTACCACCTTTGTATCCGGACGGGAGAAATCGGGGAATGGTTTTGCAAAAGGCTTTTGAAAATAAATTAAATAAATTAGCTGAAGATCATCCCAATGTTTTTTTTGTAAAACACGGTGACGCTCGGTCTAAAGCCGTTGTTTTGGGATGTAAAGATAATCCTTCCATTGTGTCTGTAGCGATCAGAGATCATCTGAATGCTTGGCATTTTATTTCTTTCAGGTGGGATGATCCCAAGGAACAACAAATATGTGAGAAGATTCTGGGCACCTTAAAATATTCATCGCGGGAGATCCACGATTCTGAACTTACCCCACCTAGAGAAAGACTCCAGGGTTTTTTCCCGGGATTTGATGAGCTAGCCCGGGGGTGTGAGGCAAGCATTGGATCAAACCAAATGCGGGTGGGTTTTGATAATCAAGGAATTGTGCTGGATTCTTTGGATCGCCAGGGTGTTCCCCGTTATCATGTGGATGTTGATCCAGGTACTGTCGATAAGATGCATCAATGCATTCTTGATCATCAAAAAATGCAGGCCTGGCTCCTGGCCCTTCCTTTAGATACTCCCAATCTTTTTACTTATACCTATCCGGGCAGGGCGACCCCTGATATCCGTATTCTTTTTCTTGTAAATCAAGAATCGTCCGATGACTGTAATTATTTGCGTGCCCTTATTTGGAATGGCAGTTTTCTTTGTTTTGGGTGGATAGAACGCCAAACTCATCCCTGGCGTTATAATCAATTTGTTCTTTTGGCAAAGGAGGGGAAAGGGGCAATATCGCTGAAAATGGTACAAGGGATTGAGAGTTTTCCTGTTTCAGCCATGTTGGCCAATGATGATATCAATCCTGTTTTTGAAGGGGAGAGTTTTCTTGGAGCCCATATTTTAAGCGATGGGGAAGGGAGAAAAACGCTATTTAAGCTAAGCCAAGAAAATGTTCTTGCTGGTTTTGAATTGGACCCACGGGGGGAAAGTTCTATGGAGGGTGGAAGCATTGGCTTTGTTCCCCTTTACCCTGAAGAAGGAGAACCTTTCAGTCTGGGATGGTTCCAAAACTTACCTGATGATCATCCGGGAATTTTTTATGACCAAGGGGATAAATATCTTGTTTGTACGACCATCCCCCAGAATGGGATTGTCTTGTTATTTGAAAAAGAGGGGCAGCTTTATCTGGCTCATTTAAAAGAAGGCACCCATTCCCATGTAGTTTCTGATCAAACACTTCAAGTGGATCATGACCCCTATATTCAAAATCTCTTAAGCCTGGCTGGGTTTTCTGAAAGGAGTGTCGATGAGCCCTTAAAGTCTTTTTTGGAAATTTTAAAAAAAGAGGGCCTTTCTCCCTTGAGACAATCTCAAGTGAGTGTTGAAAAAACGAGTTTTATTTATAAACCTTCTGAATATGAAGATCTCGTCCTTGTGGAGCCGTTGCATGTAGGGATGCGCCAGCGAGTAGCGTTATTTAATGCCAAACTTCCTCTTTCTTTTCGTTTAAACGGAAATAAGCCCACTGATTCCTTGGGATGGAGTCAAACGTGCATGGAACCCGTTGGTTTATGGAGCCGTGTTGTTGATGGGCATGGAAATGTTCTGACGGGACTTGATGCCCAAGGTCATCCTCCTTTTTATATGGATGTGAAATGGGGCAGCCCCCAGTCGGCCATTATCCGATATGAAATAACAGCCCAAGAAACAGATCGATTGCTTAAACCTCTCAATGCCCACGGAAACATGCAAGGAGATCTTCGTCTTGTTTATGTAAACGATGCCTGGGTTTTAAAGCCGGAAAAGTCTCCCTTAAGGGATTTTCTTGAGAGAGTGGCTTTTGGCCCCAGGATGGTATTGTATTGGAAAGAAAATGCAGGAAAAGGACGCATTCTTCTTCTAGAAATTTCCAATGATCCAGAAAAAAAACTCACTTCTCAGGCAAAACGTATTTTTGAAGCCATGGGATTTGCTTCAACCAGAACAGAAAATGAAGGAGATCCATCCTATTTTTCCCGTCTTATTTTTGGGGACAATTTAAGTTGGGGTTTTATTCATCAATTGGTGGATGCTTTGGAAGGATTTAAGGAAACTGTTTTAAGAACTCACAGACCCTTATGTTGGGAGGAGGACCATCAGGCCAGCCTTTTTCTAGTTCAGGCGGCCGTTCAGAATTTTAATAACCTCAAACCCAATCGGCCCAATGTCTTGGAAGTAAAAGAACAGGGGGATGGGATAAGGTGGTTTTTGCCCGAAGCTTTTGAAGAATCTCGAACCTCTTATCCTCTACAAATTAAAGAGGATACGGGTGCAACCCCTTCTTTGACACAACTGTTTGCACGCAACTTAAAAATTCGGGTGAGCATTCAATGGGGGGAAGGTGTGGTTCCCGTTGTTTACAGAGGGGTGCGTCGTGATGAAGGGGCGACGTCCATTTATGAGCTTACTCCCATAGGCGATGCTGGTTGGGGCAAGGTTCTCTTGAAACGTGAAGGAAAAAATTTCAGCTTACAACCCCAAGAAGGAAGTTCTCCGGCACGATTCTATCTTCCCCAGTTCGAAGCGACTTTTGATGCAAGTGCCCGCACGCTTAGCTTGGGTGTTTTGCATGATGATGATGATAATGCCTGGAAAAAATTAGGGGCCTTGCTCAAAGAGGGTACGGACTGGGCAATCCCCGAGCGCCAAAACATAAAAGAGGGGTGGCGCGTTTTGCTGAATGTGCCTGAGGGGCAGGAAGACCGGGCCGAACGTGTTATCAATCAATGGGCATCCTATCAGCATCATGTTCTTTCAAATCCTTCAAAGAAGGCTTTTGAAAACAGATCCGGTGATATTGTTAAACTTGCCGAAGAATTCAGACAGATATCCAGCCCCAGTGTTCGCCGTCTTTCGTTAACTCCTGTTGATGGGAGGCCCCTTGTTTTGCGTAATGACAGTATGACTCTCCAGTTGGAAACGGTTGGGGCACCCGATTTGGGTTTGGTGCTGGTTCGCTTAAGCGGTTCATGTCGTTTCTATCAATGGTATGCACCCCAGGGCAAGCCCTGGACCCAAGATTCCGTCCGCCTAAGGCCGGACAGGGTTTTGACCCAGCAAGGCTCGTCCCCGAAGCCAACGAGCGTAGGGGATAAATTAAGAAACAGGGGTGATGTTTCTGTTCTGGACCCTTTAGATGAGAATGGGCCCCAAGGTTCTTTCAAATTACAAAAAGTGGGCGGGACTTATGTTTTAGGATGGGACCGGGAATCCGGCTTGGGAAAATTTTTGGAAGATGAGTGGGGTAAACCGGTTTTATGTGCCGAGGTTAATGAAATAGATCGTGTCGTTTTCTTGAAAGCAAATGGGGCACGGGCTCGGTCGCTTATCCACTATTTGAGTACAAGAGTGGAAGATCTGGAATTTGTGGATGGAGTGGTTTCTTTTCCCTACACCCATCGAACAGCCTTGGCTGTTTGGCGGCAGCTTGAAAATATCCGTGGGATATATGCCGATTATATGGCTCAGCAGGAATGGCCCTTGACCCAGTGGCCCCAGGATATTACCGGGCATTATGAGCACGGGGAACGAGTGAAAGTGGGGCTCCCCTCAAAATTTTCTTTTTTCAGCCTTGCCATGGACGTTCGTTCTGTTTTTGAAAAAGGGCGATTTTCCCATTTTGTAAATGATGGTTTTGTCATGAACGGGAACCCTCTTTCTGTCGAAGAACAAGGAGAAACCTGGCAGGCCTGGTGTGATGGAAGAATTTTTGAGCCGGGCCAAAAAATATCCCAAGGGGCCTCTGTCAGGCTTGTGGCAAGAGTTAATAATCGCTGGATGAATTTTGTTTTCCGTTTTTCAAAGGCTCCTCAGGCCAAGGGGCGTCTGCTTAGTTGGCCCATCGAAAGAACCGAGCACTTAAGTGATGGACTCGACCTGAAAACATCTTCTCTTTTATCTCCCCTTTCTCGTGAAGAGGAAGATTTGTCCGTTGGTTTGGAATTGTCGTTTCCTCCCCAAGTACGTGCCTGGTTTGAGAGCCATGGAATGGCTCCTGCTCCTTCTATTGACTTGGCCCGGCGCCCTCAACCCGGAGAAGTTCTTTCCTATCCTGTTGGCCGGATAGGTTCGCTTCATTTTGATCTCGTTGAAGAAGAAAAACTTGTTGCGCAACTAAAACCTGATGAGGCTTTACATGACATCGATGGAAAATATCTCCATTTTGTATTTTCTAGTGGGGAAGAATTGAGGCTGTTTTTGAAGGAACAGGAAGGATTTCTGACTGTTTTTAAATCGGATGTGGAACCCCTTGCCTTTTTGATGGGTCTTTTGGGGAAACCTTTTGATGCCAAATTAGAGACTGGGCAAGTTCTTGTGGTAAAAACAGAAGACGGTGAAGTTAGATTGGTCCCCACCAACGAAAAAGATTTAAAGCCCCCTGTTAAAACCATGGTGTCCTTGACAGACGGGCAACGTGGAAAATTGGAGGAGCTGTTGGCCCATGGCGAGGAAGGAAACGCTGAAGCTTGTTTTTTAGATGGAATTGCAGCTCCCCTTCAAGCGCATGATCTTATTGCGCCGGGGGATTTGTTTCCCATGACAGCGGGTTCCCAGCAAGAGGTGCGTGATGTTTTGGACTGTGCTTTTAGGGAACATAAAACTCCCCAACAGATATGGGAAGAACGTTCTTCAAAATCTTTTAGAATTGTTGTCCGGAGTGTGGAGTCAGGCCATGAAATCTCACTTCCTGTCAGATTTAGGGACCCTTCAGAATTGGCGGATACGGATCGTCGCTTAAATGGCTTTGTTTTGTCACCGGATAAAGAAAATCCCATCCAGGTAAGAGCTGCCGGAGAAGAACACTGGGAGGCCTTGGGCGAGGATGTCCGTTATTACCGACCCAAGGGTTGGTGGCGCATCTTTTCACTCGAAAGAGGAAATACTCCCTTTTATTTGGGCGTTGTGGCCAGTGGCAAAAATCCTTTCTCGCTTGTTGTAATAAGTGAGGCGGGGGTTTCCGATTTGAAACAATTACGCCAAAGGGCAAAAACCCTGGCCGATGAAACAAGCCGGCGCCTGATTTGGTCGAATTCTTTCAGGGTTTTTCTTGATTCCAGTGAAAGCCGTGATGCAAAAGAGCCCATCCCTCTTTCTTACACCCTTGTAGGCCGGGAAGAAGGGCGCATTGTGACGGCCCACCTTAGGGGTCTTCTATACCACCCGCTTACGCGCCAAATGGAAATGGACGCAGCGGTTTTAGTGAAAGATGGAATCGAGACTCCGTTAAAATTTGTTGAGGTAAGCCAACAATGGGAATGGATTTTCCAAACACCCCGGGGAAATCGCTATTCTTTAAGCCTTTTTGACAAAGTCTTAAGAGATCTTGAGATGGAAGAACGATTTTCACATGAGGCGGTCATGAACGCCGCCGGTGTTAGTGCCGATTACGAGCTTCGTCCGGAAAAAACAAGAAATGAGAAACAGGCCGAATATGCCTATGATGATACGATAAGAGTGGTTTTGGAAACAGAAAGCCCGCCGCCTGTTGCCCCTCCTTCCACTTGGGGAGGAACCCTTCTTGAAACGGCAAAGCTTGTAGACGTTGCCTCGGAAGATTCTTCAACCAAAGAACAGCTTCTGAGCACTGTTGATTTGGAGAAGATTGTTTTGATCCCCGACCAGCCCACCTTTTGGACCCAGGTTTACACAGGTTCAAAATCAGAAAAAAGACGCTGGATGACCTTTTTCGGCTATTCCAATGGTTTGCAGGTTGTTTTCCAGATTTTGATGAAGCCCCTCTCTAAAGGTCAAAATTTTAAATATGTGGCTGATTGTAACAAGGGGGAAACAGTCGATAACACCGTTCTTGTTTATATCCAGAATCCCCGCAATCCTGGTCAAATTTATGCTCTGCAAGCCGAAGATGTTTTCATGAGCCAGGAAATGGAAGGGGATAGGATCAATCTTGATCTAAGAATAAAGGTGGATGAATCGGACGAAAGGGATGTTCGATTCAGATTGACGCAATCCCTGTGTTACAATTCAGCCCTGCGACCCTTGTTTGGTTTTGAAGGAAAACCTGCCAATGGGCAAAAGAATGAGGATCATGCAAATGAGACCATGCAAGGAGGGTATTCGCCCGCGACTATCCGCATTCTTACCCAACTTTTTGACCTGGATGAAAAAGCCCCTCTTAATTTTAGGGAAGGCTGGCGGGGGGGGGCGCTGGATTTGGTTTCCGTAACCGAGGAGATGGGGAATGGAAACCATGAGCATCATATTTATGGTTTACGTCCTGTGGAAGACAAATTGGGTCTTTTCAGGGAAGGGGAAGAAGCTCCGGCCTATTACGTGACCCAATTCAAAAAGGAAATGACCGATCCCGTGTATCTTTTAGAAGAAGTATCGACCGGTAAAAACTCCAGGGTCATGATCATCCATCCCGATGGCAATATTCTTGTTCGTAACATCCCGTCCAATCTGGACCAGCTTTCCAAGGCGCCGCGTTCCTTTGTTTATCATATGCACAAAATAGAAGGGGGGCGTTATTCCAAAGAAAAACCTTCTGCAGCGGCCTGGGATATGATTGCGCTTTCACGTGATGATTTATTCAGGAATTACGGGATTCCCAAGGAGGCTGAAGTTGTTTCTTTAGTGCCTGCCTTGGCCCGAGGAGAAGGGATTGATGGAACTGCCGTGGTGGCCAAAAGCTCAACGGATTTTGCCCGTATACGCTTGTATGTATGGAAAGATGCGAAAGGGTGTCTTAAGGTGGCCCCGGGAAATGTTTATGAGGAAGAACTGGATGCCGGGGAATATTTTCCTTGGGGAACAGATTTTTTGCCCACAGATATTCCCAACCAGTGGCGTGACCAAAAAACAGGAAATCGCCTTGTTTTAGATGTGGTGCAAGACAGTCCGGGCGGGCGTGTGCGCGTGGTCATGAAAAGTTTGAATGGGGGGCAGGCTAGTGATTTGGTTCCCTATGGTTGGATGGAGTTTGCCAGTGAAAGTGATTTATTTGGCGATGCCACCCAAAAGGGGTTGGCCCACTATCATGAAACGAAGGCTTTTAGTGGCCGCAAACTTCTCCCCAATGATGAAAACTTTTTGACCCAACGCGCGGGGGCTTCACTGCTTTTTGAATCGGTTCCCGAATTAACCGTTGAAGCTTTTAAGCATGACCCTATGGGGCGTGGTTTGTTGGAGGCTCTGTCTCATACACAAGCGCGCCATGCTGATGTAGGTGTTTTGTTGGGGGCGATCCATTATTTAAAACTGGATCAAATGGAAAAATATACGCAGGACGGCAAAGAAGGCCCGGGGCTTGAAAGGCTTTTGGTAAACGTGGCGGCGTGGGCGGCACAACTTCCCCGGCCTCCTGCGGGGAGAAGGAGAACATCTCGAGCGCGGACAGAGAGAGCTTCCAGACCTCCGCGACCGTTAGGAGATCGTGCTTTAAAAAACGGTGGAGAAGTGGACAAATTAAAAGTGGCACAGGCCTTTGAAGTTCCCCCCATTTCTGTTTGTCCAGATGTTGCAGAAAAACCGGCCAGAGAACAAAAGCAACAAAGGGCAACTCCAACTTCTGTGCCTCGCATCAGAAGATCGAGAGTTTCATCGTTATCAAGAAATTTTGGTCTCAGGTTTGCTCCTCCGCTTAGTTCGGGATTACGTTCATTATCCGGGGTTCGGGTGTTTCGGTAGTTTCCTATTTTTCCAAACTGGATTCTTCTTTTTTTTTGTGTGAAAGGTAGCCCACAGGTAAATCTCTATGTCACCCCATTCAAAAAAATCATTTTTTCAGGTTTTCTGGAATCTATGTGCCGTTTTTTCTTTGATGGCGGCTTTTTATATTTTTGGGATGGGTGGCTTGAACAATTTTTTTGATTTAAATTTAGCCGTTAAGTTTAGGGGAATGACACCCATAATACCTCCCAAAGAATGGGGCGGGATTTTGTTGAGTGCACTCTTTTTTGTTGTCCTTACATTTGTGTTTGGTGTTTTCTCCCGTTTTAATGATTTTTTAAGCTTTTGTAAGATTCATCCTTTAAAAGCTTTCACCCTTTTTGCCTTTCTTATTGGCGGAACTTGGTTGGGCGTCCATGGATTTAAGCTTTATCTGCTTGGTGGAGTGGAATTCATGATGGTTGAAGATGATGACTCTAAAAAATTATCTGAATGGGTTTACAAGAATCACCCGGATGGAGGCTGTTTTATTCAAAAGCCCGGAACTCGTTGACGCTCTTTTAACATCGGGAGCCGAGGTTAATTTAAAAGATTTGCTCGGACGTACGGTCTTGATTTTATTAGTGACCTATCGTGACCAGGCCAGTGAAGATGAAAAAATAAGTTTGGCGCAAAAACTTGTTTTCAAAGGCGGTGATCTTTCTGTGCGCGACCAAAATGGCCAGACCGCCAAAGAAATTGCTCAAAGTCGCGGGCTGGCACGTTTGGCGGAAATATTGTAGGGTCCATATCATAGAATAGCGAGTGACCCTTCGATCACCGCGTAGCGGGATCCCGTATGCGGGACGGAGCTCCCTCCAGAGGCGGGCAGGCAGGGTGTCCTGTATTGGACATGGTGAGCTTCGTCGAACCATGCTTTCTAAATTGTAGTAAAGGATTTTTAAAGTGGCATCACTTATTCCCCAAGAAACCCTCGACGAAATTTTGCAGCGTATCGATATTGCAAGCCTTATCGGGGATTATCTTGTCCTTAAAAAGGCAGGCAAAGACTTTAAAGGCCTGTGCCCCTTTCATCAGGAAAAAACTCCGTCCTTCATGGTGAGCCCTTCCAAGGGGATATTCCATTGCTTTGGTTGTGCCGAAGGGGGGAATGCCTTCAAGTTTTTGATGAAGCTGGAAAATCTCACTTTCCCTGAAGCCGCCCAAAAATTGGCTCAGAGGGTGGGTATTATTTTGAAAACCGAAGAGGGAATCTCTTCCCAACATAAAGAAAAAGATATTTTTTACAAAATCAACCGTTATGCGGCTTGGTATTTTGCCGAAATTTTTAAAACTTCCCAGGGAAGACAGGCCAGTACTTATTTGGCCAAACGGGATATTAGCCCGGAGACCATCCAAAAATTCATGCTGGGTTCGTCAACAGACGCTTGGGATGGGCTCTCCCAATTTTTAAAAAGCAAAAACGTGCCTCTTGAGGCCGCCTTAAAATTGGGTCTTGTGAGGGCCCGCAAGGATGGCTCGTCGACTTATGATTTTTTTCGTCATCGCCTCATGTTTCCCATTATCGATAGCGAAGGTCGTGTTCTCGGGTTTAGTGGCCGGCGCTTGAATGACTCAAAAGAAAATGAGGAGCCAAAATACATCAACTCGGCTGAATCCCCCATTTATCACAAGGGAAGTGTGGTTTACGGACTTTTTCAGGCCAAGGAAGCTTTGCGTAAAACAAGGGAACTTATTCTGGTTGAAGGCAATGTGGATGTCATCAGGCTTCATCAGGAGGGCTTAACCAATGCAGTGGCCCCCTTAGGGACAGCCCTCACCCAGATGCAGGTGCAATTTCTGGCCCGCTTTGTCGATCGTTTCATTTTGATGTTTGATGGGGATGCGGCAGGATTTAAGGCTTTCATGCGGGCTTTGCCCATCTTGTTAGCTGAAGGGCATCATCCGCGTGTGGTCATGTTGCCGCCGGGTGAAGATCCGGACTCGTTTGTGCGTCGTCATGGAAGTGCCGCCATGACCAAACTTGTGAGTGAAGCCCCCATGGCCATGGATTGGCTTGTCATTCACCACCTTTCGCAAGGAGGCACAACACCCTCTCAAAAAGCGGAGCAGGTCGAAAAAATTATTCCTTTTATTGACCAGCTTTCATCCACGGTGGAACGCCAGGCCTATAAAACGAAATTGGCTCATTTTTTGGGGTCAAATTCAGATTTTCTCTCGACATTAAAACGATCCGAAAACCCTTCCCGAACAAGGGGTTTTTCAAAAGTGGAAAAACAGGAAAAAATTTCACTTGAAAGAATTCTGTTCGGGCTTTATGTCACCTATCCCCAACTTATTGATGACACATTAAACGAAGACGTATTTCAAAATATTGAAGATGGTTTTATAAGAGATTTGTTCCAGAAGTCGGTGACGTTTTACCGGAGTGGGGCGGGGCTTTCCTGGAAGCAACTTTTAAGCGATGCAGCCGATGATAAGGCGCGTATTCTATCGGGTTTGGCTTTAAGTGATTTGTTTGATGTTCCTGAAAATGAGGTTTTGCAAATGGTTCAGGATTGTCTCTATCGCATGAAGATTCAAAGATTAAAGGGGCACCTTCAAACACTGACAGGCGAAATTCATCTGGCTGAAATAAAAAAGGATCCCCAGCTTTTAAACCAGCTTTTGTCCCAAAAGACAGAGGTGGTGCGTACCTTGAAAAGTTTGGGAGAACCAACAGCGGTCTAATTTTTTAAGAGGTAATTTTTTCATGGCTAAACCTGCAACAAAAGAAAAAGAGAAATCCATCGATCGCAAAGATATCCAGACCCTTATCGACAAGGGAAAGGAAAAAGGGTTTCTTACTTTTGATGATATCAACAGTGCCCTGCCTTCCCATCTTGTCTCAGCCCAGTCTTTAGATGAAGTATTAGCCGTTTTTGACGAATTAAATATCGAGGTTGTTGAGTCTGAAGATGACGCCAAACAAAAGAAAAAAGACGATGACGGAACCAAAAAAGATGCCAAGGATGATGATGATGGTGAAGAGGTCGTGGCTGAAGTTGATACCAGTGTCAGGTCCAATGACCCAGTCAGGCTCTATTTAAGGAAAATGGGGCAGGTACCGCTTTTAACACGCGAAGGCGAAGTCCTTATCGCCAAGCGTATTGAAAAGTGGGAAGACCATGTCTTGCAGATTATTCTTGCCTCTGCTGTGGGACGTCAGAGCATTGAAGATCTTCATACCAAGTTGCATAAAGGCCACATCCGGGTCTTTGATGTCATTAAAGAATTAGATGAAATGGAAGCAGCCCATGAAGCAGGTGTGGATACCACCCACATGGAAGAAGGTCACCGTGTGCGTATTTTAAAGCTGGTGGGGCAGGTCATGGCCCACATGAAGGAATATAAAAAATTCGATTTGAAATCACGAAGCCAGAGATTACGTGAAGCCAATAAAAAGGTTTTGGATGAGAAGAAGCTGGAATGCCAGTCAAAGATGATCAGTTTGTTGCGCGAAATCAACATGAATCGCGACACCATCAACAGCATCATTAATCGCTTGAAAGATGTGATCGAAGAAGTGGAAGGCTATGAAAAAACGATCACCCATATCCGCTTAAAACTTGACCTTGAAGCCGACGAAGCTGTTCCCATTGCCAAGAAAATCAAGACATCGCCCTATTTGCAGCGTAAAATTGTGCAACAGTCCAAGCTTGGCAAGCAGGAAGTGATGGAGCAATGTGAAAAGATCCAGGAAGCGGCCAAGTTGATGCGCAAGATTGAAAACGGTTACGAGGCCAATGTTTCCGAGCTTAAACGCACTTATCGTGAAATGCGTTATTCGGAATCGGAAGCCGATCGTGCCAAGGGTGATTTGGTTGAAGCCAATTTGCGTTTGGTGGTCAGCATCGCCAAAAAATACACCAACCGTGGATTGCAGTTTCTGGATCTGATTCAGGAAGGAAACATCGGTTTGATGAAAGCGGTTGATAAATTTGAGTATCGTCGTGGTTATAAATTTTCCACTTATGCCACATGGTGGATTCGCCAGGCCATTACACGCGCCATTGCCGACCAGGCTCGCACCATTCGTATTCCCGTTCACATGATCGAAACCATCAACAAGCTTGTCCGTACCTCGCGTTATCTGGTTCAGGAAAAAGGACGCGAACCCACACCGGAAGAAATTGCCGAAAAAATGGAAATGCCACTGGAAAAAGTCCGTAAGGTTTTGCGCATTGCCAAGGAACCCATCTCTCTTGAAACCCCCATTGGTGAAGAGGAAGACTCCCACTTGGGTGATTTTATCGAAGACAAATCCATTGCCAGCCCGGGGGATGCCGCCATCAATTTTAATTTGGGAGATCAAACCAAAATGGTTTTGTCCACCCTTACTCCCCGTGAAGAAAAAGTATTGCGCATGCGTTTTGGTATCGGGGAACGTTCCGACCACACTCTTGAAGAAGTGGGACGTGATTTTTCGGTGACTCGTGAACGTATTCGCCAAATTGAAGCCAAGGCCCTTCGCAAATTGCGCCATCCCAGTCGTTCCAAGAAACTCAAAAGTTTTGTGGATTGGTGATGGATAGTTTCACGGACATGGTGAGGCTCTCGAACCATGCACCCTTCATTTAGGTCCACATTATTATTAATAGTAATTGGACTTTTATCATCCTGTTCCTCACCTAAAACTTTAACTTCATTCTGGATGGCCCCGATGCCTGTTTGGGATGGGGTTTCAGCCCAGGTTCAAACAGTTTCCATTCATGTAAATTCCCAGGGTATCATTGATGTCATTGCTCAAAACCTTCCGGCTTTACCAACCGACCCTGTTGTCCATTACCAATCAGGGGTTCTTATCCCTGGATTGATTAATGCCCATATCCATTTGCTTAACCCTCCTTCATGCAAACCCGGGAAAGGTTTTGTTCCCACCACGCCGCTGACAAATGCCCGGCAAGTTTTACAATCCGGATTTACGACAGTCGCTGATATGGGCAGTTGGCCCGATCTAGTCGTTTCTTATAAAACATTATTTTCAAAAAGGGTGGATCTTGGCCCACGGCTTTTGATTGCCGGTCCCATTGTGACTATTCCCGGAGGGTATCCGGAAAACTGGATTCCTAGCGAAGCAAAGAAAGTGGGGGCTGTGCGTTTTATCAATGACCCCCGGCTTTTAGATGATTTGAAACGATGGCAGGTGGATTATATTAAAATGGGGATGCAGGAAGTAAGCTTTGGGGGAAAGGAACTTCCTTTTTATTCAGAAGAAAACTTAAAAAGTTTCATCGATCAAGTTCATCATCAAGGTAAAAAATTTTTTGCCCACGCTTTGACACGTCAGGGGTATGCCTTGGCTCTTGGTTCAAATGCGGATGGCATCCTTCATGGAAGCCATGAGCTTTTGGATGAAAAAACCTTGAATGCCATGGCCCAAAAAAACATGCCGGTGATTCCCACAGTGTGGGTTTGGAAAAACGCATGGGATGTTCCTGAAAATGATTTGGATCAAATGTACGGATGGAGGGATCAAGTTTCTAAAAAACAGTGGGATCAGTGGCAGCTTTATTTAAACGATTACAAAAACTCGGGCGATTCTTTTCCTTCCTCTTTAGTTGATGAAGAGGGGATCAAAAAGAATCTTGCCCAACAAAAGCACCGTATCTTGCAGAAGAACATTCAGGCGTGGAAAGAAGCCGGCATTCCTTTTGCTTTTGGGACTGATGCCCCTTTTTGTTTTAATACAGCATTCAATTCGTTTGAAGAGATAAGGGAATTAAAAAAGGCCGGGCTTTCAAACAAGGATGTTTTAAACATGTTGACCCAAAATGCCGCCCGTTTTTTGGGAATTGAAAACCAGGCAGGTTCCATTCAGGTGGGGCGCAAAGCGGATATGGTTGTTGTTTTGGGTGATCCCTTTGCTGACATCCATGTTTTGGAAAAACCGGTGGCTGTGTATCGGGAAGGGCATTTAATAACAAAGGCCCCCTTGGGACTAAAGGAAAAGTTCTTGAGCGTCTATTTGTTGGTGAAGGCTTTTTTGAAAACGGTAGTCAGCTAGGTTTGTGGGCCCTCCAGGACTTGCCCGCCAGAGGCGGGTCCGCCTTTGGCGGAAACCTGGTACCTTGTGGGCCCTCCAGGACTTGAACCTGGGACCAACCGGTTATGAGCCGGCCGCTCTAACCAACTGAGCTAAGGGCCCTTAAAACTAGCGCGTTGTCTCATGCGAAAACCAAGTTTTCAAGTCAAAAACTTAAAAAAGGGATGAATTTTTTTTCGAAGTTCCTTGAGGTTCCTTCTGTTGTTTTGGGCTAAATAATCCCATGGAGCGGGCCGCCAGGGGCTCCCATGGTATCCACCTTTTTTTGAACGAGAGGATCTTCTTCCAAAGGGGGGGGCTGTTGGGGTTTTAGGCGGGCATCAATAACAAGGCTTCCCCGGCAACCCCAGTGCTTGTTTTCAGTAAAAGAATCGATTCCGTAAATATCAGAAGCTGGATTGGAACGGATGAAAGTGGTCCACAATAGGTTATTAAGATTACGGGCAGTAAAAGAACTATCATCGACCACAATAATCAATGGAAGTTTGATAAGGGACGCCGCTTCATGGGAGGAGAGGTCATTACATAATTTGAGTATTTCAGATCGATTTCCATGTTGTTTTTCAATTATTTTTGGCCCTTCGATCACCAAAATTCCGGGCATGCCGATGCGCGGGTTTTTAAAAGGATCCGGTAGTTTCAAGTTTTCAGGAATCTTGTTTGTCAGCTCACGAAGAAAAGGGCCGTGAGCCGCTAAAACCACTTTTGACCCTTCGTTTAAAGCAAACCCCGAATAATCGAGTGTGTCGATGGTCGTGCATGTTTGAAAATGAATATCGCGGGACCAATCCACAATTTTTAAGAAGTGAGTGAAGTAAGCCAGAATATCATGGCAGGAAAGGGCAGGATTATCTTCATGAGCTGTCATGAAAAGATATTTGGCCAACGAAAGCTGCCCCTGGCCCAAGATGGCATTGGCCTGGGTTAAGATTTCTTGCGGACGTTTTTCCTTCAAATAAGGGGTGTAGCGTTCACTGCCAATGGCTAAAAGCAAGGGGTGTACACCGGCAGCGTCTACCGCATGAACTTCTTTAACCCCCGGAAGTACGTGTGGGATGAGTGGACCGGTGAGTTCGTGAATGAAAGCTCCGAAATGGGTGTCTTCCTGGGGGGGGCGACCCACCGTTGTAAAGGGCCAGATGGCATTTTTTCGATGAAAAACTTTTTCAACCCGAAGCACGGGATAATTGTGTTGCAAACTGTAATAACCCAAGTGATCTCCAAAGGGACCTTCAGGGAGAAGTTTATTGGGAATAACGGTGCCGGTAATACAGAAGTCTGCTTCAGCATAAAGGGGAAGGTGATGTTCCGATTCAATCAACGGAATGCGCTGTCCTGACAAAAGCCCGGCAAAGGTGATCTCGGGCATTCCTTCAGGCAGGGGCATCACCGCGGCCAAAGTCATGGACGGGGATCCACCCACAAAAATATTCACCCGAAATGGCTGATTTGCCTTGATAGCCTCATCGTGATGCACTCCAATGCCCCGATGAATTTGATAATGCAGCCCCAGCTCTTCATCGGGTTTGTATTGGTTCCCTGAAACTTGAACCCGGTACATGCCAAGGTTTGAATGCATCCAGCCGGGATTTTTGACTGATTCCGTATAAACTTGCGGAAGTGTGATGAAAGCCCCGCCATCCTTGGGCCAGCTGACAAGTTGGGGAAGCTGGCTTAAAGTGGTTTCGCATTCCATGACCGGCCCAAAACGCACCATTTTAGGTTTTAAGTGAAGCCCCTTTAAGGCAAGCCCTCCCAAACGCCACGGTTTTTTCAAGGCCAGGGAAGGGTCAATTTTAAGCCGGATGAATTCCCCCACAGTATCCAGTGTGTCACGAAATAAAAAACGTGTGCGTTCCATGGTCCCAAACAAATTGGCCAACATGGGAAAGGGGGTTCCTTTGACATTTTCAAATAAAAGGGCGGGGCCACCGGCCTGGAAGACGCGGCGTTGAATCATCCCTGCTTCAAGGTGGGGATCAATCTCATTTTTTATGCGGACGAGCTGTTTGTGTTTTTCTAGATCAATGACGCATTGCTGAAGATTTTTGTATCCCATGATGATTTACCTGTTTTCCGGAGGAGTAAAAGGGACATAATCCATATTCATTTCGCAAAACAATTTGGCGACATTTTCCAGATTAAGCCTCAAAGTCGTCCCACTTTTTATTTTTAGTTTTTCGGACAATAGACCTTCTAGGATGGGAGCGATATGCATTTTTGAATCAAGCCAACCCTCGGCATCTGCCTGAAGGCGTCGGGATGCCGTCATGCCCCCGTAAGTGGTTGGGTTAAACACGTTTCCCGGTGCCAAGCCGAAGATGGAAACGCCAGTGACCCCATCGCGTGCATGCTGGGCCGCGATGGACTCAACCATTTTTTTTACGCCCGCCTTGGCCATTTGAAACAGAAGATCCTGGGCCCAGGTTTCAAGCACGGTAATGGCGGCCATGGAAATAATGATTCCCTTTTTCCGGGCCCTAAAGAGCGGTTCAAGATGGAAAACAAAACGGGCAGTTCCCAACAAATCCGTCTGGATGATGTTTTCCAAAGTCTGAATGTGATGGGGGCTGGGAAGCCATTCGCTGATTTCGGCATAATTCTTGTTGTAACCGGCTAAAGTCACCAGACCGTCGAGGGAAGGGTGTTCTTTTAAAATTTCATGAATCGATTGATTCACTTCTTGTGTTTGGGAAACATCACAGGCACGAACCGTGATGGCGGATTGGGGAAATCGGGTATTTAATTCTCGTTTTAGATCTAAAAGCTTTTTCTCATCTTTTGAAACAAGAATGACATGGGCTTTTTTTTCAAGAAGAGCTTGGGTTACGGCGCGCCCCATGCCCCCCGTGGCGCCTGTGATAAGAAATGTTTTTCCGGCAAGAGACATAGACCGTTTATATAACGCACATAAAATAAATCGTCGAGAAGATCGTGCGTTAGTGCATCTTGAAATTTTCTATCTTGAAATTGATTTTAGGGAACATTTTTGGAAGGTGCAGCAACTGGAAAACCATGACGCCAATGGAAATACGGTCAAACCACGACGAAGTGGGCCATCCGAAATGAACGGTGATGTTTTTATCGGGAAGTTCGTATTGCAGAAGTTCCAATATAGCCAAGGTATTGTGATGAATGTTGGCTCGTTTGAAGGGAATGCGGAAATGACTTTCCCCACTGCGGTCAGGAATGGGTTGTCGTGGGGAATAAAAAGTGATGAAAACAGCCCGATCATAAGTTTTTTCCTGGGGAGTGTCAAAAGGACGCTTGAAATGGATGTGCACGTTTTTTTCATCCGATTCGGCGATATAAAAAATAAGATCCATGGGTGTTTCGCCGCGTTTGACTTCCCTCAATTCAGGAGCACGTCTTTTTGTCCCATAAATCCCTATCAATAAAAAAGCAATTGTTGTGGCAAACCACAGAAAAAAACCTTCAGGACGATGGTAAGACAAATAAATGAATGAACTTGTAATGAAAATAAAAAGAAAAAAAGTTCCTGTCCGGCTTACATTATAAGAAAGAACTTCCTTGGTTCCTTTGGCATAACGATAAATCAGGAGAGACATCAGTTGAATCATAAATGATGCCAACAGTCCAATGGCATACATATGAGCCAGAGAGTGTTGTTTGCCCTGTGTAAAGATGACAACCAGTGAAAAGAAAATGGCACTTCCAATATGGACGCGGTAAAGAGAAGCCAATCGGTTTGGTTTGATAATCCAGTTAAAATTGTAACGATGGGATACGCGTTCGATGAGTTCGCTTCCAGCTACAAATGCCGTATTGATAGCCATAAGAAGGGTAAGGCTAGCCACAATAATGACGAATACGGCAAACACGGGACCAAAACTAAAGTTGGCATAATGGACGATTAAGTCGGTTTGATGGGCTGAAAAATCAATGCCAGGTGTAGAAAGGACGAGCACTGTGACAAGCGGGGTGATGATGCCAACTGACAATGACAAAAAAAGATAGGACTTGGCTATTGCGCGCCAGCTTTCAACCAGAGTTGCTGTCTGGAGAACGGATTCAACTCCTGAATAGGCGAGGATGCAACTGGAAAGGCCGGCTACCAGGTAGAAAAACCCATTAAAAAAGCCATGATTCGTGGTTGTTGAAAATGTTGTAATGGCGCTTTGACTGATGGTATCCCAGTTTAAAGCTGAAAAATTAAAAAAGCTCGCAACAATCAAATTCAGGAAAACAACCATTGTGAAGAGAAAAATGATAAAAGTGACACGTGCATTGTTGTGGATTCCGGATATGTTTAAGATAGCCACCAGCCAAATAATTCCGATTTCCAGACCTATTTTGACTGTCGGAGCCATATTTAAATAAGAGGAGGCATTTTCTACGGCACTTACGGCTGAAATGGCGGCTGTCAGTACATAAACAATGAAAATGGAAGCGACGGCCACAAAGGAAATAACAGGCCCAAGCACAAGATAGGAAAAATTATAAACCCCACCTCCCTTGAGATTATGTGCATCCAGAATTTCAGCAATCTCCACCATGCGTGTAGTCAGGTAGCGGATAAAAATGCTTGTGAGAGGAATGAAGATGATGGCCGCAAATCCAAGGGAACGCCAAGCTTCACTTGGCGCGTAAAAAATACTGGTCAATTCATCCATGAGGCAAATGACCCCTATTGACAGCCAAGTGAGCCACCATTTACCTCCAGAAACATAACTTAAGAGACTCCGTTTTGAAAAAAGATAAAAAGCGGCAGAGACAAGAATGATATTGAAAGCAATTAGAAATATTTTTTCCATGTGTAATGGGAAGGGTTTATTTTGCTTAAATTGTGTTTTGAGTCAAGAAACATTGGGGGGGTATTGTGCGGATGTACGGCCGTGCTGAAGTGCTGATGTTTAAGAATGCTTTAATAACATCCGTACATCCGTACTTTGGCACATAAAGAAATTGTTATTCTTTTATTCCTATATTAGTCATTTCAACTTATGAATACTTTTAAATATCTTGTTTATGACATTGAATCAGTCATAAATAAACCCCTCCTTAATAAAGTCCTTTTTCCCGCTGAAAATTTAAGTGATGAAGAAGCTTATCAAAAGCATCTGCAAGAATTGCTTAAAGAAGATCGCACTTTTGTGAATCCGTCTTTTCATAAGCCCGTGTGCATTGCGGCTGTGGCCGTTGCTGAGGATTTTTCTATTTCACGTGTCGGGCTTTTGGGAGATGTGCCTCGCACAGTAAGATCTTTAGTTACTGCTTTTTGGGATGTTTATGCCAAACAACCCTGTTTGGTTGATTTTAATGGCAAGGGTTATGACATCCGTTTGATGGAACTATGGGCCTTTCAGTTGGGGCTTACCATTCATAAAAAACATTTTGTCAAATTTGGGGCGCGTTATCGGTTTAATGATGAACATCACATTGATTTGCACGATTTTTTAACCAATCACGGAGCGATCCGCTTCATGGGCGGGTTGAACATGTTTTCAAAACTCTTGGGCAAGCCCGGTAAAATAAATGTGAAGGGAGACATGGTTCAGGAACTTTTTGAACAGGGGGAATTATTTCGTATCGAAGATTATTGTTTGGGTGATGCCATGGACACTTATTTTGTTTTTTTGCGTACACGCGTGATGATTGGGGAGATAACCCTGGAAAGGGAGCAGGAACTAGTTCTTGCCGCCAAGGAAATATTAGAAAGAAAACAAAAAGAAGAAGGATTTTTCTATGATTATTTGGCGCATTTTGGGGAATGGAAACCGGAGGAATAATTTCACGTTGCTCGAGGGCTCGTGGCTCGTAATACGCGAGTCCGCGAGTAACGAAAAAATATGCAATACTGGCTCATGAAATCAGAACCTACCAGCTATTCCATTGACGATTTGGCCCGGGATAAGAAAACTTTTTGGAGTGGGGTTCGCAATTACCAGGCCCGTAATTTTATGCGGGATCAGATGAAGAAGGGGGATCTTGTTCTCTTTTATCATTCCAATGCCGATCCTTCCGGTATCGCTGGTTTGGCAAAGATTTGCAGGGAGGGTTACCCTGATTTTACCGCCTGGGACCATCGGGACAAGCATTTTGATCCGACATCTAACCCTGAAGACCCCACATGGTTCATGGTCGATCTTGCCTTTGTGAAAAAATTCAAAAAATTTGTTTCCTTAGAGGATATAAAAAAGAATCCAAAATTAAAGGCAATGATGGTGACCAAGAAAGGATCCCGCCTGTCTGTTCAACCCGTACTGAAAACCCATTTTGATATCGTTTGTGAAATGATGGAGAATCGGCCATGAAGCCGATGCTCCATAGAGAAATTATTTCAAGCTACGAATATAGGCGATAATATTATCAATGTCGGCATCGGGAATCATGGCTCCCCAGGCAGGCATTGTAACCGCAAGGCCGGCAGCGGCTCCACCATTCTTGATGACGTTTTTCATTTCAGCATCGGTTTTTGTTGTAATTTTTAAATTTCTCGGTTTTGGATTTAAGGCTACAGCACCTGGCCCATCCCCCATTCCTGAAGCGCCATGGCAGGTTACGCAAAACATCTGGTATTTGGCTTGCCCGGCTGTTGGGTCGGCACTAAAGACCTTAAGGGGGGCAGCAATAAAAAGGGTTAAGATTAAAAAGGTGATTATTTTTTGTTTCATATAAAACTCTCCTTGTTTTTTTACATGTACTAAAACGGGACTAAAAATCAAGCAAGTTTAATAGGGGGAATGCCATAGGGGGCATTATGATGTTCATCATAATAAATTGATTATTTAAAAAATGTTTTGTTGGAAAAATGTTTTAAGGAATGAATTCCGCAAGCGCGATTTCCTTTGTAAGGCTTAAGTTGGCATGGGCGGCACTGTGAACCACCGTCACATAAAGAGTTTGTTCCGATAAAGTGCCAACGCTTCCTGTGGCATAAATAGGGGCATTGATAATCGCTGCTGCTGAACTTAAATCTCCCCGACCTACCGCAGGGGTACCAACCGGGCCCACGAGCATCCGGCCAAAGAGTTTCTGGTTATCGGTGGATCCTGTATTGAAAAGATTGATGTCAAAATTAAAGACTCTTCGGGTTGCTGAAGTGGCGATATTACCGGATGTGTCATCGTAAAGAGTAACTCCCCCTAACTTGATCCGGATGCGCATTGTTCTGTTGGCCGCTGTATTATTAAGGTAAGTGCCTGCCAGAGAAACATGCAATCCACTTGAGGTTTGCAGGAGATTTGCGGGAACTTCATAAGAATAAATAACGGTTTCAGCAACGGAATTGGTGACGTCAACGGTATTAAAATTCCTATTTTTGATGACGGGGGCGTTGACAATAATATCTGTTGAATCATTTCCCGGATTGTTGCTGGCGGTGACGGCTTCACCCAAAAAATTAAGTGTTGTTTGCGAGGGTAACGAACTTCCTTCTTCTTCTATTTCTGAAACAACGGGAGTACAGTCTTCGGCTGCACCGCTGGCATTTACACCGGCAGCCAATTCACCCTCCGAACAATTAGATCCATTCGCACCTAAACTTGTCGCCTGCGCTGCCAAATTAACAGTGATATTGTTTGGGATGTCATCATCGGTAATCAAACGATAGGTTGGGTTGCCATTGGCCCCACCGGCAAACAAAAGAGAAGAGGTGTTTGCATCATCCGGTAAATTATCGGCATTGATTGTTCCGGTAATCTTGCCTGCAGAAACAGTGTTGATCTTGGAATCTGTGACACCGCTATCTTTGATGCGTAGTGCGTTGCCGCTGACCTCAATGCTTGTATTGTCTACATTGACCTGAAGATCCACCTCTCCTGAGTTGGCTCCACCGCTTAAACCACTTCCAGCGGAAGTGGCGATGCCTGTAATGTCTCCTGTGCCGGCACTGCCGCACTGAACATTTCCTAAATTATCGGTTTCCAAAGCGGTACAATTGGTTAAGCCGGAGACGTTATCAAAGTTCATGGAAGTAATTCCTGCAATTCCTCCCAAGCCGGTAATGTCAATAGTGGAAGTATCCAAGAAATTGGTAAAACCCGAACCTCCGCTTGAAGAGATCTGGATGGCATTGTCAACACTTTCGTTAACGTCGGCATTATCAAGAGCCATAAGGGCTTCCATGTTTCCAAAAGCCGGCTGGGCATCGTCGGCGTTTTGCAAAAATAAAAGGCGTTGTGTGGTGGTATCGTTAAAATTGTGGGTCATGATTCCCGAGATCATGTTGACATCGGTATCGGATAAAACCGAGGCATTGACTGAAAGATTTTCGTTGTTGTTGAAGGAAAATTGAGCATTTGATTCAAAATTCACGTCTGCTTGGAAAAGATGGTTTCCCGTCCATGTGGGATTTAGGGCTTCATTTAAGGAAAGAGTGACATCCCCATCATTTCCTCCGCCGTTTAACCCATTTCCTGCGGTGACGCTGTTAATGTCTCCTGCGCCTTGAATCCCTCCTGTCACGGTAAGGGTGCCCCCAATGGTAACATCTCCTTCTTTGTCCACTTTAAAACGGTCAGCTCCCGCTTCTTGTAGCAAAAACAAACTGCCATTATTCGCACCTTCGGAAGCGGCATTAACACGAAGTGAGGCGCTTGCCGGCTGATCTGAAAGCGGAGGTTTGGTGATGAGAACTTGAGATGCATAGTTTTGATTGCCGGTCCAATTCATTGAGTTGGAGGTATTTAATGTGATGACGCCATTGCTTGAAACAAGCCCTTGCCCCAGCGCGGAATCAGATAAGCTAAGGGCTGTGCCGGCTACATTGGCAAAGTCGGCTAAATCGGCACGGTCAGCCACCTTGGCATAGGGTGTTGAAAAAAATTCAAGACGCGGGCTTAATTCATCGTCATCCCCAATTTGGGTGCCCAAGCACAGTTTTTCAGAGTTATCAATCATGGTCACCTGGGACGGTGAAAAAAGAACTTTGGCTGCAAAGATTCCTGCGGTGAAGGGGAGATCTTCGATAACGCTGAAAATAGGGTTGGATGAATCGCATCCATCATAGAAATTAAAGGTGACTTCAAAACTTCCCTCAAGGGGAGTTTCCGTATCTTTGTCCACAATAAAGCCTTGCACAGGAAATGAATCTTTATCAGCCCACGCTGAAAAAAATGTAAGCCCGTTTATGAAGATGCTCAGTATGAAAGTGAGAATCCACTTTTTATATTTAAGGATTTTTTGCATGAACGATTCTTTCTTTTCCAAATTCTAAAGAGGGGCTTTTTGCCTTGTATTGGGATGATGAAGCCTCTCCTTGCAAGCTGCCCGCTCCCACAATAATAACTCCCTGGTAAAGAGGTGAAGTTGCAAACGAACTTTCCGGGGGTCTGGCTAAATTACTTACACTTTGGTTTTCTAATTGATTGGGAGGAAAGCTTGTTGAAGCTCCGTCCCCTCCACAGCCGGTCAAAAAAATCACGAATAAAACTTTTAGTCCTGTAAAGTAGTTAAGCTTGTTCTGAAATATGTTTTTTAAGAAGTTTTTCATAAATAGCTACGCCTTTAGTTCATAAGCAAGTTAAATGCCAAAAAAGCCCCCATTTTATTGTTTTAAAACAGTATCTTACAAATAATTTATATTCTCAGAATGGGAATTTATGAAATGCCTCTAAAAATGAGAAAGGTTTTTTTTCTTAAGAGCTTCTGAAAAATTTAGTTAGATGGTTCGAGATGGACTGCGCCCCGTCAACTGGAGAGTTGGCGTCAGAAGTTGAGATGGGGGTTGCAGTCGTTAGTTTTTGTTTTCCAATAAATGGCTTCAAACTCCACCGGGGTCATGTAGCCCAA
>Ga0209211_10001449_pt1 | contig 44898 bp, 42 predicted proteins | sample RifGroA2_FD_183992 | JGI IMG/M metagenome (GOLD analysis project Ga0209211, IMG submission 183992) | Groundwater microbial communities from Rifle, Colorado, USA - Groundwater A2 (SPAdes) (version 2) | ecosystem: Environmental > Aquatic > Deep subsurface > Groundwater | place: Rifle, Colorado...
TTTGATGAAGTCAAAAAATGGAAAAACTCCAATGATATTAGAGGACAAAACCTCTAAAATTTGGTGTTGGGAAGACTTCTTTATGTATCGTTAACTCCCCAATGCCATATAAAGCAGGGATAATTATCGTGCACTATGACATTGTACACTTTAGTATCTGAGGAGAATGAGAAAACTAATAATAAGGTTACCACTAACGTGATTAGTATTTTTGATAGAACACCAATTGATAAAACATCTGAAGTCGCAGAGGTTTCTTCTATATCTTCTATTTATACAGAGATTGGTTTAATGGCTATAATAGGCGGAAAAACACAAGTTAATCTTGCGTTTGAAACTGAGAAAGAAGCACAGCACTATGCTGACATTTTGAATAAAAGAATTAAAGGACGACGTTCACGTTTTATTGAATCTCTTTATGGATGTATAGAAGGTCCAAGTTCATTTTCACCTCGACTTGTTTCAGATGAAACTGAGCAAAGATTTAGAGCAGCAGTTCAGTCAGGAGAATTTGATTTTAATTATAAATTAATAAACACGGCAATTAACTCTCAAAAATGGGCAATAAGATTCTTAGTTATAACTGCTTGTATAGCAAGTGCATATATACCTATTGTATTTTTTCGGGAATTTTTTGCTGAAAAATATCATAATACAGTTAGTTGGTATTTAGAAAATCGCGGAAGTGCTTATATAAGGATTTATGATTCTGAAGGAATGGATATTATGAGTTTTACAAATAACACAGTTGATAATCCAAATTTGACGCAGATTCCCCAGATTCCGCTACGGCAGTTAGATCCAGATTATTCTTCAATTGATTCCTCTGCTTGTAAAGAGTATCCTTTTGAACTCCAACTAACTTTTTCTGGTTTAAAGAGTGGACATTATGTTTTCAATGTAAAACTTAGAGATTGCAAAGGAAATATCGAGGATAAAATATATGACTTTGATATAGATAATTCATTTGGTAGAGCAGGAGATACTTCTACAAATAGATAAACGTCTACAAATAGAATTATTGTATTAATGTTCTACAGCTTGCAACGATTAAAGGACGACGTTCAATAAAGAAAAATGGAGCAAAGTTAGAAGCTATTGTTCATCCTTATGGTAAAGGTCAATAAAAACAATTTTATCTTCTTCTGGAAAATATGTATATGCTAATCTGTAGGGTTTTACATATAACTCACGAGTTCCTTTCCTACTATATCGCATTGGCTTTCCAATTTCAGGGCTTTCTATTATCTTCTCAATTTGTTTTTTGATTTGTTCTTTAATAGTTTGATGCTTTATCTTACTTACTTTCTTAAGGAAATCTTCTCTATGTTCTATTACTAACATGCTCGTAGCTCCTTGAGAAAGTCTTCCTTAGATTTTCTTTTAAATCTTCCTTTGTCATATTCCTGCCATGCTTTTTCTACTTCTTCAGCGAAAGCAAGATCTTCTCGAAGCTTTGAAGCAAGAGATTTCATACTTTTTAGTATAATTCTTCCATTATCTTTTATCATCAGAAATTCATCTCCTGTCTCTACATCGTCTCTTAATGAAGTAGGTATGACTATTTGTCCCCTTGTGCTTACTTTAGCTATTGCATATTCCATAATATCACCAAAGTAAGTTATACCTTACTTATATAAATATGTTTCGATTTTTTTGCTCCATTCACTCATTTGCCATTTTTTAGTTTATTTTTTCTATCCTTCCTACTTCAATAATCTTTTTAAATCAATTTGTGTTTCCTTAGTTTATTAACATTATCTCATCTACTTGCAGATTATTTGATTGGATTGTAAAGTGAATGTAAAGTGATATAAAAATGACTGAAGAAAAACAAATACTCAAAGAAGGAGTTAGATTCAAAACAAATTCTCCGTTAGATGACTTAGGGTTAGCTGACGCCGCAAGTACAGAAAGAAGAATAAGGTCTGTAACAACCACACCAATCTATTCTCAAAAGAGAGATAATCGGCAGCAGACAACATTTGACGGCAGAAAGATATTTGCCGCTGTTTACAAGTCTCTCTCTTCTGTTCCGACATTTGGCGACGATATAATCGAAAATACACCTTTGTCTTACCTAAAAGATACTTCTGTAGAAGAGGTTGCGCATGATCTTTACAAGGCAATTATTAACAGAATTAACGGCGCGTTTCCGCATATACCAAACCCGCCAACCATATATCAAATACAGGATGTTGTTACTGATGTTATGAGAGATATGGGATTGAATAAATTAGTAGACCATTATTATTTATACAGCAGCATACATGATGCTCTTAGAAGAGGAGAGTTAACAGAAGAACAGTATCAGAGCAAAAAGCAGGGAACATTGGGTGTTGATGATGCCACAGTTGCAAGGGAGCGCGAGTGGTACAGAGAAATGCATTGCTCTAACATCAATGAGCTTAATGAGCATATAAGAAATGGAACTCTTGAGCAACTAATTGATGCGCAGAATATAAGGTATGAAACACAGCTTGATACACTTACAGAAGTATTGCTCTCAAAAATCCACTCTTCAAAAATACAGTCTGGTTTAAAGATTCTTGTCATTGCAGGCCCAAGCTCGTCTGGAAAAACATGGCTTGCAAAAAAGATTGAGAGAAAACTGCAAATTAAAGGAACAAAAGCAATGGCAGTTCAGTTTGATAATTTCTTCTGGCCATATCACCTGCATCCTTTGGTGAGAGGAACGTCTCCGGATTATGAGCAAAGTATGTCCCTTAATATTCCTGGTGCAAGAGAATTCTTATACAAACTATTGAGAGATGGAACCGCAGAGATGCCAATTTATGATTTTCACGGCGCAAAAACTTCGTCCTCTAAAACAGTTGAGTTGCCTAAAGACACTCTCGCAATAGTTGATTCTCATTTAGGTTTATTTCCCCCCTTGCTTGAGATATTTGATACAAGTATTATTCATAAAATATACATAGAAAACTTTCATGGGTTTGAGAGTAACATACTTGAGAATAAAATATACGCTGAGGACATAAGGTTATTAAGAAGAAGCATGAGAGATGTAAGGGAGCGCGGGCATACGCCATTTGCAACATTAGAAGGCTGGCAGAATGTCCAGCGCGGTGTTAACAAATACATTAAACCATACTTGACAACAGCAGATACTTGTTTTAACGGCGCTCTTATTCATGACCTTCCTTTCCTTGCACATGCAATTGACGGAATGTTTGTTGAGCCTGAAACATTTATTACGCAGGAATCTAATCTTGATGCATATGTAAGAGGTATGAGAATAAAAGGATTGCTTGACAGGATTGACATCTCATCAAGGAAAGATTATATTAAGCCCCTTCTGGAAAGCTTGTCAATGTTTGATCCGCTGAGAGAATTCATGGGTCAAAACCAAAAAGTGGAAATCAAAGAAGAAATTAAACCCGAGAAAACTGATTTTACGAATTATCCGACGATGCATAGATATGCGAGATAAATAATACATGTTATGATTGTGAGTTTTAATGTGTCTTTCTCACTATCTTTTTTCGTTTATTTTTTGTATATTATCTTCTACTTCTGTACTGCCCTCTTCTTTAGGAAAATAATACATCTTTGTCAAATCTACTACTTCATCAAATGCTGAGCTAGCTAAACCCATAAATTTATTCTCTCTTTTTGGTGGAGTAAATGTTTTTCTATCTCCATCTTCCATTTTATACGCTCTGCCTAAATATACTTCATCAGGTGAAACATACCAAAACATTCCTGCCATCATTTCTTCACTAGGCGCATAAGTTCTTCTGTGTGTTGCAAGTGCAATATCCCTCGCAATATTATCATCTCCTGCACCAGTTAAGCATGAAGATAAGATTATTATTGCGTCATCTGTCAAAATTTGGTTTAATGGCTCTAACCATTCACTCATTGTGGCTTTTGAAATTAAATATGCATCATTACCATAACCATCTACAAGCATTTGGTCCTGCAGGCCATGCAAATGGAATGTTATATTTTTAGCTTTAATTCCTTTTTCTTGTAGATATTTTGAAATGTCTTCTAATTTTTTGTTTGCTCCTGGCTGGATTGCAATAGGCGCGTAATCTTTTAATTCACGAAGTGCATAATCATCATTTGTTTCTGGTTCTATCATCATTCCATTAATCTCAGGCTGTCTTGTCAGAACATAAATTGCAATAGGCTTTTCCTGAGGATGTTCGATTGTATAAATTGTGCGTTCCAATAACTCTGTAGAGAACCATCCAAATTGTATAATTCCTAAATTATCGTAAAGTAATGCAGGTTTGCTTAGGGTTTCGATTCTCTTAAAATTTGATCCTCTCAATAAATCAGAAATTTCTGTTTCAGAAACGTTCTTAAACCCTTTTCTTTCTAATACTGATATGCGATAAGAAATATCATCCATATTAGTCGGATCCGAGAATAATCCCATCATTGCTACATATACAGAGATTCCGTCTGTTTTGTCAATCATTTTTTTTAGTGGAGGAATATATTTCTCAGGCGCTTCACCTAAACATAAGGCTAACGCATCCTTAGGATGGGTTTTTAAGAACTTCCAAGCAAGCTTTTTTTTATCTTTTGAACCTAATTTTTGAAAATAATCTAAATTATGCCTGATCTGCGCAGGTGATGCTTCTTTTAATCTCTTTTTTAATGTTTCATAATTCTTGGTAATATAATCAATATCTACTCCAGAAGTGAAACCGAGCGTTTCATTAATTTGTTCATATACTCTGTTTAAATCATCTGTAAATTCTTTATCACTGCATACTCTAATCTCTGTTTTTTTTAATAATCTTGATAATTCCGTGGATTCTTTCTTATTTATTCCTCCCTTTTTTACATATTGTTCTACAGATTGTAGTTTCAATTCAATTGTTGTATTTTTACAGTTTTCTCTTGCGCTAGCTTCAACAGCTTCAAAAGAATCTGCATCAGCATCAGGTGTGCCATCAGCATCAGCTGTATCTATAAAAGTTGTTGTCGGTGTTGTAGTGGATGTATCAGAAGTACCAGAAGGATTCATCTCAGTTGACTGTGCATCAGGATTAGTAGGTGATGTTTGGGCATTAGCAGAGTTTGGTTCTAATGTTAATATAGCGCCCATTATTCCAAGTCCAATAACTGGCTTAACTAATGCGCTGATTATTCTTTCAAGTGTGAGTTTTGCCATAATCAAATATAAGATTAATTAAATTAATATATAAATGTTTTGTTTTTGATACTATTGAAAAGTAATAAACATAAACTTTTAGTATAGTAGTTGAATCAATCCCAACACAATAATACTCACTATCCATACCAAAACATCATGCTCATTTCTTAAAACCTTTTGTCAGTTTTTGCCGAATGTATTCGGAATCATGTGAAACTTTAAAAAGGGAAAATGGGAGAATAATTAAGGAAAAATAGTATTTGTTTAGTTCCAAGGCGAAGCCACCCGTCTCATGATTATATTTAGTTTAAGTTTTATTATTTTAAGCTTAAACGAATTATGTAACGATTAAAAAAAACATAAAAAACTTTTCATGGGACGGTGGACTGCGTCCCTAGTTACGGGTTGAGAGCGGTCAAAAAACATTAACCAGTTAAACAAATACGAACATATCATCATTGAGGTGAAACCAATGTCCACAAAATATATCTTAACCAACATTGAGCCAGAGCTAAATGCAACATCTGATGAATTGGCAGATGTTCTTATACAAAGATTAGGTTTAATGCCAAGAAAAAAAGGCAGCACAGAAAAGATGCATCGGGTTCTTATTGAATTATACGAAAAGAGTAAAACAGCTACTAGAGAAAAAGATCCTAAAAAAGCTATCATGGCTGTTGAAGAAATGGCTCTTCACGCCGGCATTACAAGACAAACAATGTATGAATACCTGAGAAGATGGTTAGAGTTAGATTTAATTTCAAAAACCAGTTACATTGATTCTTGGAACAAAGTCATTATTGGTTACAAGCTAAATGGCGCAACAATTGAGCAGGCATTTGAAAGAGCAAGAAGAAAAGTTCACAACCATCTTGATGAAACGCAAAAATATGTTGTAGAACTGCAAAAATTGCTGAAGAACGAGAAAATCAGCGAAAAGATTAGCGAGAAAGCAATGGAAAAAGCAGCAGAGAAAGCAACGGAAATGAACGAGAGAAAAGAAGAGAACACACATGAGAATACATATGAGAACACACATGAGAACATAAATAGAGAAGATTTATCAGTTGAACATAAGCAAGATGAAATTGATGAACCTCGTTAATTATAATCCTGTTTTCTAATTACCTTTTCACTTCAATAATCTTAATAAATCCATACTTAATTTCTTGTATAAATTCTAAGGAAATCTTAATAAAAATACTATAAACTGATGTGAACTAAATGGCTGGTAAAGCATATCTTGGCATTGATGAATCCAATCATGGAAGATTTCCAGAAATCTATGTAGGGGTTTATTCTCAATTTCCTCAGGATATTAAAGAATCAACAGAAATTTTGCCAAAACGAAGAAACAATGGCAATGTTTTCTCAGAATTAGGTGGCAGACAGTTCAAACATCTTCTTATTCCAGAAGATTATAAAATAATATATGGTCCGCATAATATACGGTTGATAGCTTATTCAGAATTAATAGCTGGTTTTTCAGGAGAGAATGTTGGGGATTTAGAAAGGGTTATCTTAGAAAGGGTTATAATTGATGGCCCATTACGCGAAGAGGATTTAAGAAAACTCAGACAATTTGTGTCTTCAACACCACATATAAATTCAGACGCACAGAATGACACTAAGTTTGAAATAGTGAATCTTGCTGATAGAGTTGCGAATCTTCTGCACAGGTATTACACCTCAAGCAAAAGCGACAGCAGCTTATATGTGCCTTACCTTATAACTCCTGACTTGAGAAAATATGACAAGTTGCTGGTGAAGTAGATTTAGAAAGACAAATTGTACAAAATAATTGTGAAGATAACACATTAATTGAAAACTAATTTATGTTTAAACGAAAATCTATATCTAATCTATAAAAAATTAATAGTCAAAAGAAAAATAAATCACCCAACATAACTTAACTGCTTCTTTTTTATCTCTTCCTGTGTCTTATTGCCCTGCTCAAGCATTGTTTTTAATTTTTCTTCAAATCTTTTTGCTGTTTCAAGAAGCGGTTTTGGATCAATATTCAAGCCAATATAATTGTCTAATAATATAATTAATTTTGCAGCTGCTTTTGAATCAGGCAGTTGGCTGTGAGTATCTGCAAATAAAGCAGTAATCTCTTTTGTACTTTTTAATAATAATGCAGATGTTGCGCCGACAATAATGCCTTCATTTAATTTTTGCGCATATTTTTTCAGAATACCCTCTTTCTTAATATTGTTTGTATAATAAAATGCTTTTGGCTCTTTTGGCGCATTTTCGTCGTCACCAGCACCAGTTCCTACACCTTCTAAACATATAATTTCTTTTGCTTTTGTTTGATTTGCTAAATCTTCTATCATTTCAGCAACTTTCCATTCTATTTTATTTGTTGTAAGAATGGCATGAACAATAACAATATTATACTTTTTGTTGTAGAAAATGCCAATTGGGTCAACAACCTTTCCTGAATGGATTGCAATTGTTGCAGGCAGATCTTCAAACCAGAATTTGCCAATCTGTTCGCATTCAAGATGCTCAAGAAGATATTCTGTTGCAATTGTTCCGACTAAACCAAATCCTGGAAATCCCTCGATTATCGTAGGATTTTTCACCTTTTTTTTAAGCTGAAGTTTCATTGTAATATTTTCTGATACAAAGAGATTTATATGTTTTTTGGTATGTAAAAATAATTTTAGACATTATACTGCTTACTTATACCAAATGGAATTAGTTTTCGAACAAACTATAGAAGGTTTTGAATAATTTATAAAAATAGTCAAAACCTTTAATAGAGCCGCTTTGAAAATCAAATAAAAAGGGTTATTCAAAGCTCTCTATAGGAAATAACTTTAATTTTCGGATAAACTGAAATTAATGTAAAGTTATTTCCTAATAATCAAATCACTTTCTGCTAGTCACTAATGTTCCGATTATTAAAGTGATTTGATATATAGTAAGTGACGTAAATTTTTATACAAATAGTGTCACTTACTATATTTGAAGGACATAACAATTTTGATAAGTATTTTTTTATGTTCTTCATTATAATTCCATTTGTATATACAAAAGTCCTTGTTTTTTGTTAGGAAGCTAAGGACTTTTAGTAATATCCTTGTCTTTTGAAAAAGTTTATATACTCTTATTATATGTGTATTTTTGTAAGTATACTAATTGAGCAAATTAAATTTGTAGATGAATTATTGATGAGCAGAATGATTGTTAAGTAAAAAGGTGAAAAATTGGCGAAAAAAACTGCTGAAAAAGGGTTGCTAAAATATGCCTCACTAAATGCGTGCAGTCCTTCTCATATAAAAACAAGGCCAGAGCCGGAATTTGTTGCTTTCTTGAGTACATTAAATGAACGCGGCAAACTATTAGATGTTGGATGTGGAATTGGTTTTGAATCTGATTATGCGCAAAAACTTGGGTTTGAAGTTACAGGCATTGACAAGGATTATGGATGCATTAAAAAAGCAAAAGAATTAAACCCAAATCCTGATTTCAGACAGATTGATTTTTTCAATTACATAAAAAATGTTCCTAAAAATGAATTTAATGTCATTGTCGATTCCAAATTCAGCAATAAACTCTCTCTTGGCAAATTAAAAAGATATTACAAAAACATATCAAAAGCCCTGAAATATGGTGGATATATGTACCTGCAGGTTTTATCTACAGAAGATGGATACTGCAAAACTCATTGCCCAAAGAGAGAATGGACAAAAATCGGCGACGAGTATATAAGATATTTTTCAAAAGCAGGATTATTGAATTTGTTAAAGTTAACTGGCTTGAAAGTTGAGAGCCTTAGAACAATCAAACAAAGAACATTCTATGAACTCCACAATAACGAAACAAAAGAAGAAACATATCATATTGTGATTGCAAGGCAGATTATAAAAAAGTGGTGAATTGTTTGTCAGATTTAATTGAATTTAACAATACACTTGCTTGCTTTTTTGATTTATTTGTTGAAATTCGAGGTGATGTTTAATGCCAAGATTAGAAATTAAAAAAGGAAAGAAAATACTTGCCGTAGCAGAGAGACCTGAAGATATCAACTTAAAGGTAATAAAAGATTTCAGGTTAAAGATACCACAAATGAAATCCGTATTGACAATGAAAGGCAAAACAATTGTTTTGAAGGGCAAGTATTCTGAAATCAAGTTATTCCCAAAAGATATTGAAAAGATAAAGAAATTGTTATAACGCGAAAATCAATTTTTAGTAAAATATATAAACTAGTTGTGTAATTAATATACTGATATACTAAACTAGATTGTAATATCAATAACTATTTGATAATAATAGAGCTAAAATAATCTAAAAAAGAAAAAGAGGGAAAACATGGCAAACAAAATGATGATAGGCGGTGCAGAAGCTAATTTTTTAAAAACAATGTTAGACAATGCAAGTAAAAAATACACCCCAGCAGCACCAAACACAGCTGGCAATGAAGACCCAAACAAGATAGCACAGCTTACAAAAGATTTACAGGCTAAATGGGCAAAGAGATAAAGTTAGAAGAGATAAATTTAGTTGTTTTGATTCATTATTATTAATTTACTTAATTTTATAATTATTCTTTGATTTTTAGCTGAATTTACAGCATAAAAACGTATGTGCATAGCTCTTTTAAGGATTATGCTACTGTCTCAAATTTGTTTTCTGAGCAGTTTTATTCGTAAGATATCGAGTGGCCGAAAACAAAAGATATATTCGCTGCAACTGCAGAGAATAAATTATAAAGTTTTCGGCGAAGAAAACTGACAGTAGCATAATCCCAATGAGAGCTATGCACATCCATAAAAACCCAACATTTATAAATCAGTCCCTTCTTTCTTCATAACATCGAGAGATAACATTGTTTGTACATACTGGCTTTGTTATACTGGAGATAAGAGCAAATTATTTCTTATTTCCTAAATTTTTAAACAACATTTAAAAAACTAAACTAAGGAGGATTGAAGATGGCAAGAATGTATTCAAGAAGTAAAGGCCAATCAGGCTCAAAGAAACCATTAAAAGCAACAGTACCAACATGGGTAAGATACAAGCCTAAAGAAGTTGAATTATTAATCGCAAAATTATATAAAGAAAAAAATTCACCCTCAAGAATTGGTTTGATATTAAGAGATGTTTACGGCATTCCAAGTGTCAAAGTTTTAACAAAGAAATCAATAAACCAAATTTTGAAAGAGAAGAATCTTCTTGCTGAGATACCTGAAGATATAATGAGCCTTATGAAGAAAAACATCCAAATAAGAAAGCATTTGGAAGAAAACAGAAAGGATCAGGTTGCCAAAAGAGGGCTTTTGATAACCGATTCAAAAATAAAAAAGTTGGTCAAATATTATAAAAAGGATAAGAGACTGCCAGAAGACTGGAAGTACGATCCTGAAAAAGTCAAATTGTTGATTGGATAATCAAAAAAATAAGTGATTAATTACAAACTGGGTATTATACCCCGCAGCTTGCTGTGGCTGGGTACATGCTAATCCGAAGGATTTGCATGTCTGATAATCTCGATGAAGTCGAGATTATCTTTAGGCAAATTTGAGGCATTTTTTTTGATTGTTCGCTTATTTTTCGAGGCAGGTTTTTTGATTTAATTCAAAAAAAAGGGGTTATAAACTCCACAGCTCTGCTGTGACCCATTTTTAAGAGTAAACCTCCCATCTGAAGCGTTGGCAAAATAAAGCCCCGCAGCTCTGCTGCGATTGGGAAGTTTACTTTTCATTTTTGAATTGTTTAACGATTTATTATTATTATTATTCAAAAAAAGGGGGAATATTGGTGTTTAAACAATACTTAAAAGAGTGCGTAGATAGTTTTAGAAATATTGATAATAAAGAAACCATCAGGATAATCACCCATCTGGATACAGACGGCATAAGCGCTGCTGCAATCCTGACTAAAGCAATGATAAGGGAACGAAAAAAGTTTTCTGTTGTATTTGTTAATTGTCTTACAAAAGAATTTATTACCTCTCTGGCATCTGAGCCGAACAAAATTTTTGTGTTTTTAGATTTGGGTACCAGCCATATAAGCAAAATTAAGCAAGATTTAAAAGAAAAAACTATTTATATTCTCGATCATCACTCAACAAGAATAAGAAAAATAAATGAATTGACAAAGAAGACAGACGAAGAGAAAATAAAGATAGACGAAGAAAAAAGAAAGACAGATGAAGAGAAAAAAAAGAGTGATGAAGAAAAGAATTCATATCAATATTTATCTCAAAATCTATTTCATGTCAATCCGCACATTTTTGGTATTAATGGCTCAAAAGAAATAAGCGGAGCTGGTGTAGCATATATCTTTGCTAAAGAATTAAACATTAAAAATATGGATCTTGCATGTTGGGGTATTCTTGGTGCAATTGGCGATTCGCAGGAAGATAATAGTTTTTCCGGTTTGAATGAGGAAATTCTTAAGGATGCAATAGACTCAAAAAAGATTTCTGTTGAAACAGGCATAAGATTCTTTGGTGCTGAGCACAAGCCATTGTTTAAACTGCTGAAAAACTGCACAGATTTTTACATGCCAGGCATAACAGGACAGGATGATAAAGCGCAGGATTTTTTATCTTCTATTGGCATTGAGCCAAGAATTAAAGGCAGATGGACAAAATTAGATGATCTAAAGGATGATGAATTAAAAAAACTTATTGAAACTATTTGTTTGGTAAAGTCTAATAAAAGTAATAATGAAAAAAAGGGAGGAATAACTAATGAAAATAAACAAGATTTAATCGACGACAAAAAAGAAGATTCAAATGATGACAAAAATAATTGCTCAATTTATGAAAATAAATATATCTTATGCGGCGCTTCACAGGATATTCGTGATTTAAGGGAACTGTCGACAGTATTGAATGCCTGCGGAAGATTAGATAAAGCATCAATTGGGCTTGGATTATTATTAGGCGACAAAAAGAGTTTAATCAGCGCAATATATACTTTGAATGAATACAAGCGTGAAATATTAAATGGTATTAAATGGATAGAAACAAGGAAAAGAACAAGCAGGATTACTGAAGAGAAAGGATATATTATAATTAATGCTGAGGAAAATATCTCACCCAAAATATTGGGAACTATTACCAGTATGCTGTCAAGAAATCATGAGCTTGTTCAAGGCACTTATTTGCTTGCATTAGCGAAGACAAAAGACAATAAAACAAAGATTTCCTTCAGAATCTCAGGTTCATGGAACAGCAAGAGCAACTCAAAGATTAATCTCGTTAAGTTGCTTGGAAGAATGGTTGAGCAGTTTGACGGCGAATACGGCGGGCATTCAAATGCAGCAGGGGGATTAATAGACACAAAACACGAGAAGATGTTTATTGAAACTGCAAAGAATGAATTAGGGAAAAAAGCGCTGGAAGAAGTTGTTGAGTGAACATTAAATAAAAAAAACATAAAAAAGAAACAAAAAAGCAGCAGGGATTGTGCTTATCATTGATTATTAACTTTAACAAAAGTTAACTTCTCTTCTATCTTACTCAATGCATAGCCAAATGGCAGATATTTTAGAGTATGGCGCATAACTTCTTCTGTGTACAAGCCATTATCCATGACGATCAGACCATTATTTGCTTTTACAGTTGGCTCAACAACAATTAAATCAATGTGGCCTTTGCATTCATATCCTGCTCTTGTGCCGTCTTCATCCAATGGATCACCAAAAGCAAAATGTATTGCTCTGCCGCATTTCTCGTCTTGTAACATTTTACCTATAAACCCAGTTACTCCTAAATTTGTGCCCAATGCAAATTCTCCAACTTTTCTAGTAAGGAATTCCTTCTTGCCGTTTAGATTGAACACATATGTTCTTAAATCATATTCTAACTCCTTGTTTCTCGGACAAGATATCTCAACTGCCATTCCCGATTGAATGTTTACATAAACGGGTGTTTCTTTTAGATGGCCATATTTCTCGTTTAAGAAATCACCAACACAACCATCAACTACGGCTGTTCCGTTTACATTATATGGTGTGCAAAATACTTCGCCGTCTGGCAAATTTGCCAATTGTCCTTTTTTAACTGGCTGAGAAGGTACCCAAGGAAAATTTTGAGGATCAATATCACAAATAAGATTAGTTCCCTTTTCACTTGTTACGTTTATTCTTCTTGTGCCTGACAACAAATCAACAAGTGCTTTGCTTAGCGCATACACTACATTATAATCAGCTGCCATACCTTCCATCATCATTTGTTTTATAAACCCTGGACAATGACCATGTCTCGCACTGGATTTGGAAACAGCTCTCATCATAGGTCTTCTTACTGTATCTAATTCTTCACCCATTGACTGTGCAACAAACATTGTGACATCTGAATTATTTACTCTTTCTACTAAACCATCAGGCATAGCAGATAATGGCCTTTTACCAGAATCTTCAAGAACATAAATGGTTACATTATCTTTTCCTGTAATCTGTTTTGCAACTTCGACAAATGCATCTTGTGTTTCACTCATTGTAGCAAAATCTGTTACAATTGTTACTTTTTCACCGCTCTTAAGACCAAGCATATTTTCTAAACCCTGTCTTGCGCCTGCGAATATTTTACTTCGCTCTTCTGATGCGTATTCAGACCCTGCTGATGACTGACTAGATTTTACTAATGATTCTGGTTCCATTTTATCACCTTGTTGTTGCTATATTACTATAAACCTCTCTTTTCACTAAATTTAATATAATAGAAATTATACTCCAAATATAAATATTTGTATTTATTAGCCAATTAATGTTTTTTACTGCTCTCAATCCTGTTTACCGCTTACAATTATATTTCTCCCATACACTCTTTTTCTCTCGCTCCCAACCCGTTTGTGGGCGCAGCCACAGTTTCATAAAAAAATTTTAAGTTTTAAAAAGTTTTTTACTGTTTTTTTAGAGTTATGCCTATATTCAATTTTTAAAAAATAAAACCCCAATAATAATTAAAATAGATAAAAAACGCATACTTTACAGCACATTCCTTATCTGATCAATATGATCTACAATATCCTTGCCTTTTTTTGTAAGACTTAGAAGTTTTAATCTTCCCTGCTTGTTGAAATTGATTAAACCCGCAATATTCATCTGCTGAAGAATTTTTACTACGTGACTGTATGTGCAGTCAATTTGTTTTGCCAAAGAACTTGCATATACTTCGCCTTTTGCATTGTACAAACCAACCAACATCATTGTTGGCTTCTCTCTAAAAATCACATTAAAAATTTCTTTATTCTTTATCACTTTCGCACCCCGTCTAAAATTCACCTAAATTTAAAAATCGCACCCCTTTGGTTTGTGTAGTAAAATGATTTACAACAATGTCAACATGTTATATGTAACATCTGCAAAATCTATAATTAATGAAAAACCAAGTGATATTTAAATGTATTGAAAATATATGTTGAAACATAGGTTAAAGATTGTAGATATGGTTATTTATACAAAACAAAATATATGTTTTAGTATACTGGTTTAATTTTTTCTGCACCGAGGTTTGAAAAAGGCAAATTTTTAACCACATATCCTTAATACCAAAAGTATGATAATACAAAGAAAGGTAAATATCAATAAATTTATTAATCATAAAAAAACACTAAAAAACTAAGATGACCGAAACAAACGATGAAATTAAACCAAATAACACAGAAATTAATGAAAGTGACATCAATGATACACTTAAAACAAATAAAACAGAACCAGATGATAAAATTAACCAAGATAATTTAGAAGTCAATGACATTCTTTTTCCATATGAAAAAATAAGAGACGAACAATCTTTACTCATAAAAGATATTATTTCTGCACTCAAAGAAAAGAAGAATCTCATTGCCAATGCTCCCACTGGATTGGGGAAAACTGCAGCTGCGTTAAGCCCTGTGTTAAAATTTGCGTTGGATAATAACCTTACTGTTTTCTTTTTGACATCCAGACAAACACAGCATAAGATTGCAATTGAAACCTTAAAGAATATCAAGAGAATCCACGGCGTTAAGTTTGAGGCTGCTGATATCATAGGAAAGAAATGGATGTGTGCTGTGCCAAATATAAGCGCGCTTTATTCAAATGAGTTTGTTGAATATTGCAAGAATATGAGGGAAACAAATAAATGCGCGCATTATACAAAAACAAGGGAAAAAGACTTAAAGTTAACTGTTGAAGCAAAAAAAACAATTGAAGATTTAAGATTGGAAATAAGAGATTCAGAAGACATAGTTAATTTTTCTTCAGAATTTAATCTTTGCCCTTACGAAATTTCGTTAGAACTTGCAAAAAAAGCAAAGGTCATTATAGGCGATTATTTCTATGTTTTTAATCCTTACATAAGCGAGCTGTTTTTCAAGAAAGCAAATATCGAAATTGAAAAAACAATAATTGTTGTTGATGAAGCTCATAATCTTCCTGAACGAATCAGAGAACTTGCAACATCAAGACTGACCAATTTTATGGTAAGTCGAGCAGTTAAAGAAGCAAAAAAATATGGATTTAATGAAACATTAGCCAATCTTAATCTTATTCAAAATTTAATTAATGAATTATCTAATAAAATAAATGTAACAGATGGTGTAACAAATGGTGTAAAAAATAATATAACTGTTGGCGCGAATTCATTTAATAATTCTAGCAAAGGATTTAGTAGTTCTAACAGAATGTATAATCCTGAAACAAAGATTACAAAAGAAGAGTTTGTTAATCTGATTAATATAGAAAAAGATTATGAGCAGCTTATTGAAGATTTTGAAGTGATTGCTGAAACTGTCAGAGAGAAACAAAAAAGAAGCTTTATTGGAAGCATTGCTGCATTTCTTGAAGCATGGAAAGGTGAAGATGAAGGGTTTACAAGATTGTTAAAGCTGGAGAACACAAAAGAAGGGCTGTTAACAACTCTGAGCTATACTTGTCTTGACACATCAATTATTACAGGACAAATTATTGACAATGCTTATTCCACTATTCTCATGTCCGGAACATTGACACCAACGTTTATGTACAGAGATTTGCTCGGTATGAAACGGTGTATAGAAAAAGAGTATAAATCGCCGTTTCCAGAAAAAAATAAATTAAGTCTTATTGTGCCTTTGACTACAACAAAATATGAGCAGAGAAGCACTGCGCAGTATGAAAATATAGGTAAAATTTCTGCAGATTTAGTCAATAAAATAAAAGGGAATGTGTTTGTGTTTTTCTCCAGCTACAAAATCAGAGACAGCATTTATCTTTCATTTATGAATGAATGCAAAAAAACAATATTTCTTGAAGATTCAAAAATGAGCAAAGAGCAGAAATTAGAAATGCTTGAACGGTTCAAGAAATATAAAAAAAGCGGAGCAGTTTTGTTAGGTGTTACGTCAGGCAGTTTTGGTGAGGGAATAGACATGCCAGGAGATTTATTGAATGGCGTGATTATTGTTGGTCTGCCTTTGGGTGTTCCTGATCTTGAAACTCGAGAACTTATTGCGTATTTTGACAAGAAATATAAAAAAGGGTGGGATTACGGTTACTTATTTCCCGCATTCCAAAAAACCCTGCAAAACGCAGGCAGATGCATAAGAAGCGAGACAGACAGAGGCGTTATTGTGTTTCTTGATGAGCGTTACATCTGGCCAATGTACAAGCGATGTTTTCCTGCAGATTATAAGACAATAATTGCAAAGGATTATGGTAGGATTATTGAAAATTTTTTTGAGGAGAAGATTTAGAACAAAATGCGTAAGGAAAAATTAGTACGCTCTTGATAGGAAAATAGAACAAAATCTTTATAAAACACCACCAGATTCACATGTTAAAATGAATGATTTAGATATAATTCCCGACCTTGATCCAGAACTAATGAGATTAATTAGAAGATATAACAGCATTTCTAATATTCCTAATGATGCATTAATAGAAAAAGGATATATTAGACATAGAAAAAGAGTAAAAGGACAAGATGGGACTAAAAGAGAAACTATTGTTGTTGTTTCAATGGATACTTTATCTGAGAAGCAAATTGCTAAGGCGTATAAAGATTCAGGTATAGAAGTACAAGATGAAGCAGAAAAAGGTCTTACAGAAGAACAATCTCTTGACAGTCTAATTGAAACTGCTCAGGCAAGAGTAGAAGCAGGATTTAGTCAAGGTATAGGCATGTATCTTTCTATGCAACAGAGAAAAGCACTTGTTGATGGTGTTTATGATTGGGTAAGCACAGTATACAGTACTGTTGAAGAAAAAGTTGATGTAAGTAAAGAAGGTGGCACTAAAGATAGAAGAGATAGAAAAGGTCAACAAGATGAAAAAAAACCAACCTTAACTTCTGAAGGTGTTCCACATGTGCAATTTGTCGAGCAAGGCAGTGCTTATTTAAGAAAAAATCCTATGAATGTAACTCATGGCAGCAAGATAATTGGGTATGTATTAAGAGAATTCTTAGATGGATTTATGCCGGGCGAGAAACGAAGTTTTGAGGAATATTTCAAGAGAGGCGAAGAAACATACTTTAGAGAAAAGCGAGAAAAAAAAGAAGGGCGAAAAGCACGAAGAGCACTTGAAGAGCTTAGCGAAGCGATGTAATCATTCATTTACTTCTTCCTGAACTTAATTTTACACATAATTATTCTACTAAATTCTCTCTTTTGTACACTATCCCTTTTTTGCACAAATCTCAACCGCTTCTACACAATCACCATACAAGTATACAAAACACACAAAAAACCATAATATTTATATACTGATATATGATTATACTATGTTATGGTAATGCTATTTGACTTGTTTAACCTATCTGAAGATGTTTATGAAGTTATATTCGCAACCAAGCAGCAGGCTATAGTAGGAAAACTTTTACTCAGAGAAATGAAGAAAAAGAATGGTGTTATGAACAAGGCAGAAATGAGCGAGTTTGCTACATTGTTGCATGATGGTGAAATGATAACTGAAATTGAAGCACCACCATATCTTGGAAAGAAAGTAAAATTGAGTTACAATAAAAGACAATTCTATGATAGAATCTTAACACCAATGAAATCAATGGGTATGATAGATTATGATCTTTACAAAAAAGTTTACAGAGTGAGCGATAATTTTAATAAAGTGTTGACAAAGATAGGTATTATGTGGATGCAGGAATACAGAAGAGACCTTAACAAGGAATCTAAAAAATTATTATAACTAATAAATTATAAAAAATAGAGAGCTTTGAAAAACTCTTTTTTATGATATTTTTCAAAGCGGTTCTATTAAGGGTTTTGACTATTTGGATAGGTTATTCAAAACCCTCAATAATCAATTCCAAAATCATTATAAATACTTTGTCAAAAAGAGATAATAAAAATAAGATAATTTAAACACGAATTTATGTTTAATTTGTATAAAAAAGAAAATCGTATAAAAAAAGAGGTTGAAACATGGTTTTAGAGCAAGTATTCAAAGCCAAATGGCTAGAAAAAAGACCGTTGTCTGCTTTATTTCTTGGATTGATGTATGCTGTAATTGGTATTATCAGCGCAAAACTTATTTTTCCGGGCAGCACAAGTTTAATGACTGTTGCATTTACATCTATTTTACTTGTTCCTTCTTTGAACAGATTGTTATCTGATGAAGAGAACGTTGAAATCAGAGAGCAAAAATTTTCCATAAAATTACTTATTAAAGATCATAGAGATATTTTCGAGATATATTTCTTCATGTTCATTGGTGTATTTTTGGCGTATGCTTTGTTTACATTGATACTTCCGCAGCCGACAATATTAAGCATGTTCTCTGCGCAGTTAAAAGTCGCTGGGTTTACAGGCAAGGCTTTCAGCGGTTTCATCAATCAGGAGATAATAGATATTTTGTTAAATAATTTGCTTGTGATGATTGTTTGTTTAATACTTTCTATTGTTTACGGTGCAGGCTCAATTTTGTTCTTGGTATGGAACGCAAGTGTATGGGGCGCTGTGTTTGGTTATGTTGCACACAATTCATTTGGGCAGACACATCCTTTGATTGCATTTGGCGCAGTTATGGCGCCGGTATTAGCGCATATGATAACAGAAGCAATGAGTTATTTCTCAGCAGCAATTGTCGGCGGTATTGTAAGCAAAGCAGTAATGAGAGAAGATTTGTTTAGCGAGAAATTCCACCACATACTTAGCGACGCAATGATCTTATTGCTTCTTGGCTTTGTGATGGTTGCAATAGCTGCAGTAATTGAAGTTATGCTTTATCCTTACTCTGGCGCAATATTAATTGGATTTGTAATGCTGTTGGCTTTGATAATCGGCGCGCTTGAGCCGACTAATGTGATGGAGAAAGAAGGAACGGAAAATTAAATTTTACTAAGTTTACCAGTTGCTTGAGTTGTTTGGATAAGGTAATGTAAATAATTTGAGAGTATAAGAATTTTTTGAGAGTGTAAGGTTTTTCGTTGAAACTCAGGTAGTGTAAATAATTTGGTATTGTAATAATTGGTAGTGTAAATAATTTTGTTGAAACTCATATTTTATGCCAAATAAAAAAAGGCATATAATATGCAACATAAATTATACTAAGTAACTTCTATTCTTCCATGCAAATCTCCATACTTTGTATTGAATCGTTCAATGAGTTCTTGTGTACTTCTGCGGAAGCCGATGATATATCCTTTGGCATCATTCACTTGTGGGATATCCTGATGATCTTGTGGGCTCACAATTCCATACGTATCAGAAATTGGTTTTTTGGCTTGTGCAGGGTCATAATGATTAATCCAGAATCCTTCCAGCAAATGTTCTCCTGTGTATGATTCATCGAAAACTTTTTCCAAGTAATGAACATTTTTTTGTGCTACTGTTTTGTTGAATTTAAATCCCTGTTCACTCATGGTCTTAACATTAACACCATGTCCAGTACTGCCATCATCAATTCGGCTTTGCTTATAAGTAAAATCCTTTTCTTCTTCTAGTTCCAGCAATTCTGCAATATGACGAATATACTGCCATACTGAGCGCTGTGCGAGCTTATGAGATGTATTAAAAACAATTTCGTTTATATGATGCATTCGCGCAGTTTGAAGAATAGCTTTTGTATAGAGAGGCAACCAGTGTGCTTCATGGTTTGGCTCATCAAGGAAATCAGCGATATCCTGCAACATCACCACACCATCAACATACAGCAATTCTTTACTTTCTCTATCATGACATCGAGATAGGAAAGCTTTGCCAACAGTTGACTTGTGCTGACTAGATTCATAAATGTTGGCAGCAATAATACTTATATTTCGATCCTGCATATGCGCATAGCCACACCTCTGAAATTTTCCTCCATTTCCAGTGCATTCAGCAGCATTATTAAAAAAATTATGTAATGGATTTTCATTAAATTCTAATCTCAACTCGTCAAACGTCCACGATGTAGAAAGGCCATTTTTCAGGCGGTTAATAGCGTTGATAAAATCATCATCCAATCCATGCTTTATTCCCAAGTAATATTTAGAATCAAGGATTCGGGTAAAAAGAATATCCGGCTGATCAACAAACAATGAATCAGCGCTAATTTGTTTTTTCTTGGCAGTTTCTAAATAGCGTTGTATTGGTTCTTCCTTTTCATGGAAAAAGCGATTAAAATTAAATTTAGCAAGGGTCTCAGCAACTTCTGGAGGAAGAAATTTTTCTTGTTTTTCTTTCCATAATTCTACAATGGAACTCACTGCCGCTTGGCGAAAAGATGCTTTCTCCTTAAATGTTTGGCTTTGCGCTATTTGATGCATTTCTCTAAATAAATAACCAATAGCATCAACTTCACGAAGCATTCTCTCCCTTATGCCTTGTTTTTTCCCCTGAGGACGTGCTGTCGTGACAGTATACTTTGACAAGATTCCTGGAACAAACAGAGAGCTGCTTTCGGTAAGAATGGCAGATGAAAAATGTGAGTAGTGCTCGAGGAACGCCCATTTTGGAAGAGATTCGTGTTCACCTTTTGGGGTAGCATCCAATTCGAAAAATGGGATAGCCATCTCTTTTGCATTTTTTAGCGCCAGAAGATACACGTCGAGTTGCTGAGGAGAAGCTGTTAAAAATTCAGTTAGTCTCTCTACTAATTCTGGTCTTCTGACGAGACTGTCAATGCTAAAAGCCACTTCAAAAAAGTCATGCAGCGTTCTTTCCAATGCAATCTCTACAATTTGTTTTCTCTTTTTTGGAACAGATGAAACTTCTTCCATGAGCTGCTTTACATAATCTTGTTTTTCCGCTTCATCTGATGGCAGCACGCACAAAAAATAAAGCGGATGCTTTGCAGGAAATATCATGGGCATTCCATACGCTTGTTTGAGTTCAACATATAATGTAAGTGCCTTATCCAGAGCTTTCGTCATTTCAGAAGAAGTATAAGCTTCGAAGAATACTTGTTTCATTCTTTTTTTAGTGGCTTCGTCAAAATGAGGATACTCTTGCTGAATATCTCTAAGACGCTGGTCAATAAATGAACCGTCTGTTTGTTTTTCAGTTTTTTTTTCATTAGAAACTATATGTTTCCACACAGCATCTGGCCCTCCGGTTGCTATAGCAAAAATATTTTCCTGAGTGAGTTGATTAACAGGGACATAGAGAAGATTCTCCAAAGCAAGTTTTCTTCGTGCTCCTGTTTCATCATGGGCAGTTTCAGCCAAAGCATATTCCAATAATTTTCCGAGACGAAAAAATGTCTCTCTTCTTGCTGATTCTTCCATGGATTTCATCACTGCTTCATTTGTCTGGAATAAATGAGGGAAATGATACACTATAAAAGTAAATGCTTCAGCAGAATGAACGCTTCCCAGAGAAGACGGAAGCTCTTCGACCATAAATTTGATAGCTGATCTGTTGACGTAAGTATCATAATTTTTACTATAACCATACATCTTATTACGATAATCTTGACCATAATCAGGTTTAAAGAATGTGTTTATGCTTTCTCTGCCCCATGCAGCAAGCACATTTTCCAGTGAAATGACTGGATACTTTTTTTCACCTGCTTCATTTTCTAAATCAGATAACTCTGCCAATGGCATTGCAATTCTGAGCAATTCCCAAGTTGATATCCCCAATCTTGGCAATCCTTCATGTTGAGAATGATATCGCGGATTGTCAATCATGCTTTGTGCAAGATAAACATCTTTTATTCTCTGAGTTGCATAGCCGGAAAGATCCATCATAGAGCCATCGATTACTTTGTCAATGCCTTCAGGTTCGCGAGGCCGGTTTTCCCAAATTTCTTTTGTTTTTTTCCATATTTTTTTATAGCGGTCAAGATTGCCTAAACTTAGTTCTAAATCAGCAACGTCGAACCAGCGCATTTTGTTGAATTCTCTTTCAAGTAGTTCTTCATATTCACTTATATGTCTCTTGGCTTTAACTCTTCTCTCAAATTCTTCAATGACTTCACGATACAAGGAAGCGCTTCGCTGCAGCTGATGATGTTCCATAACTATACACAGTTCACGTGCATGTTCCATTATCGCACATAGTTCACGTGCTTTAGATGGCATCCTCGAAGCGTTGTTTTCGTTAAGAAGATTCTCCAATATTTTTTCTGATTTCTTCTTCACCTTGCTTTGGCAGCCGTGCTTTTCTCCATACTCAAACAAATCTTGATAACGGCTTTGATCTGCCAGTATTTTGACTGCTTTGTCATGAAGATTATATTTTTCAGCATAACTAATTGCTTCATCTGTTCTCTGTTCGGAGCATAAAATGGCCAGCGATTTCTCATGCATTGCTTTATCTTCTGCATATTTCAAAGCTCCATCAATATCTTTCATCTTCAGAAGTGTTTCGACGGCGACTCCGTTTAAATTTTGCTCTTGCGCATACCTGAGTAAACGGGGGTGGTCATTTAATTGTATCAGGAAATCCAATGCATAAGTATGATTATTATGCTGCAAGGCTAACTCAACACCGTCCTCAAATCGTTTCAATTCTTTCAGAAGCTCCAGTTGCAGCTGAACAAGCCCTAATGATTTTGCTGCATTATACTGTCTATTAATATTGCCTATCCGTTCGTGAATACGAAGCGCTTCTCGATTGTAAATCTCGTGAGTATCTGCAAAATCAGATGCTTGACGCAGGAGTTCTTGAACTTTTTGATATGCTTCTTGTTGACGCTGGTCATAATTACAATAACATACGAAATTAGTCGTGAATATTCCTCCTTCATTATTACATTCTTCTTCATCACCACATCTGTCATCGTGGTGAATATCTCCTTTCTCTTTGTCCGGAGAAGAAAGTTGTTCTACTAATGCGTCAAACTGCAACTTTTTGTCTGATTCAACTATTCCACCAACTATTCCAACTGTTGAAATGCTTGACACTCCTTCTGTTATTACATCATCTTTCATATTACATCATCTTTCATATTACCATATTTCATGTTACTATCTTTCATGTTACCCTCGGCGTGAATTTATACTGCCTCAAAACTGTTGACGTCTCATAAGCAATAATCGAATCATGAAATTGCTCCTGCAATCGCTGCACTACTTCATTAAACTCAGTGTTGTTTTTCGCAAAAATACTGACATGGTAATTCCATCGTCCCAAGCGTTTGCTTAACCAGACAATTTTCGGCTCCTGACGTAAATAGTGCATAAAACTATGTTCATCAATGTTTTTCTTTCGTAGATATAATTCATACCATTGATATCCTAAATAAGAAAAAGAGGCATAAGGAATAAAATGTTTAATTACTCTTTGTTCAACCAAATTCGCTAATCGCTTTTGGATAGAGGTAGTAGCTAACTGAACATCATGTGCCAGTTGCACCAAAGGGATGCGGCTGTTTAATTTAAGATGATGCAATATTTCTTTATCTTTTGCGTCAATTTTAACTGTTTTAACTATTCCTTTTTTTTGGCTGAAAAACAGGTTATGAAATGATGAGCCTTTATGCTCTGAAATAGTTGGCCGTTCTTTGAGATTTTCTACAAGAAAGTCCAATCCCATAAAATGATCTTCTAAAATAGTAGAAATGGCATAATCCTTAATAATAGCATGATGCTTATTAACCAAGGAATCAAAAAATTCCATGAACTCTCTTATTGTGGTAGCAGTCATTCCAAACTGTAAATTCACCAATGAATTAAGATGCTTGAGATGTGTTACTCGCTTATCTGCAAGCAAATAATTCAACAGCTCCTGCTGATTATAAGAAGGATGCAGCAGCACATTGACAGAATGAGTGATATATCCTAACTTTTCCGTATTTATCAGTGTAATAAAGCCATGAAGAAAATCCTTTTTTTGAAGTCCTTTAATTCGATAATGAACAACCTCTTTGGAAAGGTTAAGTGATTTGGCAATGCTGCTCTCAGAAAAACGGGCATTAAGGCTTAACAAGTACAAAATTTTTCTGTCAGTAAGATCAAGCTCAATACGATTGTTGTGTTCGTGAAATTGCCCCATAAATTCCATAAGTGATCACCAATATATAATACATAACACCCCAAAAACTTAACAAAACCACTTATTCTTTATTAAATTTGTGCAATTGTGAAAAAAATTAATCCGCTATTTTAATTATTTGGACATACCTATTTCTATATTCCTTATGACACTCAATACTTTACTTCATAACATACGAAACAGCGTACGAAACAATCTTAGACAATTAGTTATGCCTAAATATATAATTATCACAGTAGGGCTCACTATAGCATGCTGCTCTTCTCCTATAATTTCTTATTCCAAAAGAAATCAAACACAATTAACTGATTTGCTGCAACAGATAGATGCGAATCTTCCTATAATTACGCAGGATGCCAACCTTGCAACTGGCCTTTCAAATAATCGGCGAATACAGGATGATGAACTATCAGAGTATAAGCCAATACAGTTTACTTTACCAAACGGAACATTGGAAGAAGGTATATATAAGCAAGGAGAGAGTACTGCACCATTGCTAATTGGAAGCTTTGGATTTTTTTCCGATGTACATGCCAATGCAGTGTATAATTTTACGCACATAGTACTAGAAGAAGTGCTGCAGAACTATAATGTTCTTATTCTTAATCATCCCTCCAGTGCCCCTTTTTACTGTGCAAATGGAGAAGCCAGTTGGGGCGGGATTGAAGAAGGTTATATTATAGTTGAAATTGCCAAACAAATGAAAGAACAATTTGACATTCCCGTTGTTCATGCTATTGGCGTCAGTATGGGTGGAAACGGCGTGATGCATGCTGCGTACAGAGGAAAAGATGTACTTGATTCAGCCGTAGTGTTTTCTTCTGTAACAGATTTTCTTGACGTGCCTGGAAATACATTAAGGGGTCTTCGAGATGACAGCGAATTCGGGCCAGCCTTTTGGAGCTTTACCAACTGGTTGAATAATATAGGAATGGAAATGCTCTACGATGGTTTTGAAGAAGAAAGAAAAAAAAATCCTGCGTGCAAGGGCAAATTCTTTACATTGGAAGAAATTGAAACAATTTATCTCACCACGCCGCGCTATGCAAATGCTGAACGTATGGAAGAATACCTCGCTCTTTATATCACTGATAAAATACTTCCAGAAAAAATGCCAAGCTCACTGGAAGAGTATCTCAGCATGAGCGATGCTACTCATATTGCATCTTCTATTCAAATTCCTTTGTTTGTCGTGCACGCGCATGACGATGCTGTTGTCTCGGAGCACCATTTCTATCGATTTATGCTAGCAGGGCGGGAAAATTCCTTTATCAACGGCATTATTACCACTGATGGTGGACATTGGGGCTTTGCTGCGGCGTATGGTACAAAATTTGTGGCCTGCTTGATTAGGACGTACACAGAATATTGGTCAAAGCCTAAGCTGAAGCTTGAATCAAAATGCTTCTGAATCAAAATGCTTCTGAAACATGATATTAGAATGGGGTTATCATGGGCTAAGCCTTGAACAATGGAGCAGAATTTTACAAAAAGGAGAGTTAAAGCCAGCCTCTCGATTGGATGTCTTTATCAACAGAAATGCTGCGCTAGAAGAACTGGTAGTGAGGCCTTTTCTTAAAGAAATTGAACTTCCAAATTTTGTATATCCCCTTTATTCTTTTTTTATTCCTCGTAGTTCTTCTGGAGAAGAGTACCTCGCCAAAATTCCTGAGTCTTATACAAAAGCCAGACAATTCCTTCGTCAGTTTATTGACGCTCGTATGGAAGTACTAATTAAAGCGCGCCTGCCTGCAGAAAGAATTTATGTTGTTGACTTCGCTAAGCTGATTCCTGTGTATGACCTAATAGTAGACAGAACACGAGGATGGATGGATTATTTAAAGAGTTTTACACCACTAGATAAGTATACGGAAAAAGAAGAGACTATGCCAGAAATTCTCGTCAGCGACACGATTCCCTTAGAAAACATTGTTCGGATATTTTAAGATTTACACAATTTAAACTAATTTTACACGTTTACTCAAACATTTAACCACCTACAAGTAATAATAAAGTCGAAATCTTTATATATTAGTTCTTAATCTTTTTGAGTTAGCAACACAATACTAAACAAAACAGCAAACATGGTAAACAATTTCAAACCAACTGAAAAAGAGGCATTAAAGCTATTGGCAAGATATGCGCCTGATAAGCATAGCTATGACGCTGTTTTAAGACACGTGAAAGCAGTGCAGAAAGCAGCGTTGATGATAGTTAAAGATGTAGATAACACTAAATGCGACAAACATTTAATCAAAGTTGCATCATTGCTGCATGATATTGGCAGGTTTGATTGTCCACCTAACTCAGGAAAGGATAAGATAATTCAGCATGGTATTGTCGGTTCAAGAATACTAAAAAAAGAAGGCTGGCCAAAAACTTATCAACGTGTCTGCGAAACGCATATTGGCATTGGTATAAGAAAGAAAGATATTATTGAACAAAAATTACCCTTACCATTAAAGGATTTTGTGCCAAGAACATTTGAAGAAAAAATAATAGCTTATGCTGATAATTTAGTTGATAATGATAAAATTAAAGACGAGAAATATGTTGTAGAGCGGTTCAGAAAAGAATTCGGCGAAGAATTTGCAAGAAGAGTAGAGAGATTTCATGAAGATATTAATTTGCTTTTAGCTAAAAAAAAGAAGTATAGTCACGGACATTAATAATTGAACATAAAGCTCCGTGACTATATTCGTGGACTTTAACAATATTAATACAGATATTAAAGTCCACCACTATAAGACCTCAAAAAAGGTATTTGTTTAGCTGGTTAATGTTTTTTTCCGACCACAACACGTTAAGCTCACAACCCGTTTGTGGGACGCAGTCCCCCGTCACATGAAATTTTTTTATGTTTTTTTAATAATTACATAATTCGTTTAAGCTTAAACTAATAAAACCTAAACTAAAAATCATGAACGTAGCCAATCAGGTAAGAAATAAAGAAATAAAATTAGTAAAATGGGTGGCTTCGCCTAGGAACGAAACAATTACAAAAAATATACTAAAAGTGATTAATTTTCGAACAAATTAATCACTTTTGTAAGTTGGAAAGCAAAGCTTTCTAACTTCTCAGGAATCTCTGATTCCCGAGATATACAAAAGTGCAAAATAATGTTCGATTATTTTGCACTTTTAGTATATAATAATTCAAAAGGATGTGAACATGTTAGATTTAAAAAAGCTAAAAGAGGAGCAGTTAAAGTTAGCGAAAAAAATAGTTCTTACAGATAGTTTTGAAACCATTAAAAAGATTGCAGGTGTTGATTATATTTACACTGATAAGGATATTATCTGCGCAATTGTTGTTATTGACTACAAAACACTGCAGATTATTGAATCAAAGTATTCTGCTGAACCAATGAGCATACCTTATATTCCTGGATTCTTAAGCTACAGAATCGCTCCTGTTACCTTAAAAACAATTGAAAAATTAGTAAACAGACCAGATTTATTAATGATTGCTGGTAATGGAATCATGCATCCAAGGCAAATTGGCGCAGCAAGCGCGATTGGTTTGTTTATAGATTTGCCAACAATAGGAATAGCAAAGAAAAGACTGTGCGGAGAAGAAAAAGGAGATACTGTTTATCTTGGAAAAGATGTTATTGGCAAGAAATTAGAAACAAGGGATAAAGCAAAGCCAATATACGTGAGCCAAGGGCACAAAATAAGCCTAACTTCGACGATAGAAATAACAAAAAACATGCTCAAAGGCCACAAACTGCCAGAGCCGCTGTATTTTGCGCATAGGTATGGGAATAAGATTAAAAGTAAACTAAAAGAAGGTAATGGCAATGGTTCAAAGAAAGATAACAATAGCTTAAAAGAAGATAATGGCAATGGTTCAAAGGCAGAGAATAGTGATAGTAATAAAAATAAGAACAGCACATTAGCTAACAATTCTTAATTCTTTTCTTAATTCTTAGTACATATATAATACACTCTAACAAAATATATATATCAGTTGTTTCTTAATCTTGACCATGGCAGACGAAGATATTGTGGATGAAGAAAAAACAGAGGAAAACGAAGGCATTTACTCAGACGAAGGAAGAGAGGAAATGCTGGACAATGATGAGATTGATTCATTTGAAGAAGGATTTATGCAGGGCGCAGAGATGGATGGCCAGAAAGCAAAATGTAGAAAATGCGGCAGAATCCTAATAAATCCTAAAAGCACAGTTGAAAGAGAAGTCAACGGAAAATTAATCTGGTTCTGCAGCGAGAAATGCGCTGATAAGTATGAAGAACTGCAGGGATAGGTCTTTTTTTGTTATTTTTAGTAATTCTTAATTTAATAATAATTATTTAATAATTATTCACTTTTTTTACAAATATTACTTTGTTATATAGATAACAATATAATCTATTTATTCTTTTTTACACTAATTTTATAAATCAGCCCATGTTTAGATTTAACAATGAAAAGCTCACTCAATTTAGGCAAAGTTCATGACATAGGAATATTTATTCATTATTCATGGCTGTTTATATTTTTAATAGTTGCGTGGTCTCTTGCTACAGATATGTTTCCTTATTATTATCCTGAGTTTACCACAAAAACATACTGGATAATTGGCATAATTTCTGCAGTATTGTTATTCCTCAGCGTATTATTGCATGAATTAAGCCATTCTATTGCTGCAAAATACAGCGGCATAAAAGTCAGCTCAATTACATTATTCTTTTTTGGCGGTGTTGCAACAATTGATGAAGAAGGCATCTCGCCAATGAAAGAGATGATGATTGCGCTTGCCGGGCCATTATTCAGCATTGTGTTTGGCATGATATTCTATTTAATTTTGCAGATTACAGAAGTAAATATTATATCAGCCATTGCATTTTATCTTTCCAGAATAAATTTAATACTGGCTTTTTTTAACATGATTCCTGCCTATCCTCTCGACGGAGGCAGAGTGTTAAGAGCATTTTTATGGGGCTGGACAAATGACCTCAAAAAAGCAACAATGATAGCATCAAAAGGCGGGAAATGGTTTGGAATAGGTTTGATAGTGATTGGTGTATTAAACATCTTCTTTTTTAATTTTGGCGGTTTATGGTTTGTTTTTCTTGGAGGTTTCCTGTATATGATTGCAGGCGCAGGATATCAGCAAGTGCTCATAAAGCAGGAGTTGGAAATACCATTAACTGATTTTATAAACAAAAATTTTGAGAAGGTTTCTTTAAATGAAAGTATTGCTGAAATAATGAAAAAAGCAATGAAATCAAAAACACTACAAGATACATCAACACAAGAGAATGCATTAGCATTACAGAATGCATTTATTGTTATAGACAAGAACAAAGTGAAAGGAATAATTAAGATTAAAAACCTAAAAGAATTATCTGATGAAAAAAAGAAATCATTAAAGGCAAAAGATGTTGTTGAAATTGTGCCTTTGCTGAACCAATCAGTAAATGCTTATAGCGCCTTCAATATTATGATGAGAACACATAACAGCGTTCTTCCTGTTGTGAATAACAAACAAGAAATTATAGGAATTGTTGATGGTAATAAGATTATAAATTATTTGAATATGAAAATTGGGAAAAGTTCAGAATAAAACAAGTATTAACATAAATTCATTAGTTGATTCATTAGTTGAAAAAAGGGAATTTGCGGTAATTGTTCAAGAATCCCTTATATTCAAGTTTTTTTAATGTCCACTGGCTTAAAAGCTTTATATACACAAAAAACAAAGAGATTATGTGTTATAACACTTCTCACTGGACAAGTCGGCGTAAGGTTTATATAGATAGCAGTTTTACAGTTAATCTATGGAAACTAACAAAATACATAATACAACTAATAAGATACACAACGCATTGGTTGTATTTGAAGGCAAACAGATTAGAAGGACTTGGTTTAATGAGGAGTGGTGGTTTTCTGTAGTTGATGTAATTAGTGTTTTAACAGAACAAGTAGACTTTCAAATAGCAAGGAAGTATTGGAATAAGCTAAGCCAACGGTTAAGAGAAGAAGGAAGCGAAGTGGTGACAAATTGTCACCAGTTGAAATTACCAGCAGAAGATGGAAAACTTAGAGAAACCGATTGTGCTAATACTGAAGTATTGTTTCGTATTATTCAGTCTATTCCTTCTAAGAAAGCAGAACCTTTCAAACTTTGGCTTGCTCAAGTTGGTTATGAACGAGTGCAAGAAATAGAAAACCCAGAACTTGCACAAAAACGAATGAAAGAAATTTACAAAGCCAAAGGTTATTCTGATGATTGGATTGAAAAAAGAGTAAGAGGAATAGTAGTAAGAGATGAGCTTACTGACGAATGGAGTAAAAGAGGTGTTAAAGCTGAAAAAGAGTATGCAATACTTACTGCTGAAATTTCAAAAGCCACATTTGGAATGACTCCAAGCGAATATAAAGAATTTAAAGGCTTGAAAAAAGAGAACTTGAGAGATCATATGAATGACTTAGAGCTGATTTTTACCATGTTGGGTGAAGCCTCTACTACAAGAATTGCGAGAGATAAAGATGCTCAAGGGTTTATTGAAAATAAGGATGCGGCAAAGAAAGGCGGAATAGTTGCGGGTGTAGCAAGAAGAGAACTTGAACAGCAAAGTGTCCGAAAAGTATCCACACCAGATAATTTTCTTTCTGAACCAGAAAAGAAGAAAAAATTAGAAGATAAACGCAAAAAATAAGTTTTAACAAAATTATTTACACTACCAAGTTATTTATTTACACTAGCAAAATAACAAAACTAGTTTTCGTTTGTTTCGTGTAGTTGTTTAGAAATGTCCATTATCAGTGATTATGATTCTCTTTCTTGGTTGAGTAAAATCTTTACTCAACTCCTCTGCTAAAATGCCCTGTGGTATATCCTTTCTTTATTTTTGTATCGTCAAACTGTTCGCCATTCAGAATTTTGCGATAAATTCTTATAAATTTATCAACATCTTTGTTTGTGTCCATATAAAAATATTTTATCCCTTGTTTAAGGCAGTCTAGTGATTTATTGAAAAGCCCAATCTGTTGTGAATTTAATATTTCATAAATACAAGGATTACTGTGAGTCTGCCTAACCTTAAAGTTTCTTCCTTCTTCGTCAACAAGTTCAGGCGCTTTTAACCTTTGAGTTGTTGTCATTAAGACAATATTTCCATGGACAAGAACAATAAAATTCTTATTCTTCAGAGCACTAATCTCTGAAAAATTTAGTTCAGGTGAAATAATTGGGATGCATCCATGCTCATTTACATAATAATTTACATCAATATCATTAAAACAATTGAAGGAATAATCCAGATGCAAATTTCCATAACCATATTCTGGCATGTTTTCTTTGATAGCTTTATTTTCTTTGATAGCTTTAAGAAGCCCCCTGTTTCCAACCAAAACACCGTCTGGCTTAATCAGTTTCAGTTTTTCAATTATTTCATTGAGTTGTTTATCTGACAAGATTCTTGGTGTGTAAACAAAAAACTTCGAATTTTTAATTAATTTTTTAACATCACTGCAGTCGTTTTTTAAGATGTCATAATATATTATATCTGCCTTTTCTTTATCAGCATCAATCGCAGATTTCTTATCGTAAACTTTGCAGAATAGTTTTACTTCGTCTTCATTCTCTCTTTTTGGTATGATGGGAATAATTAATTTTCTGTCTATTATTTTGGGTTTAGTTAAAGGAATTTCATCTCCTAGCTCCAGCTTCATATCAACAGACGATGTTTTATACACAGGGCATCCGTCTCCTGCACCTTTTGTATCTATTTGTATTGTTTCGCCTTCAGATGCTTCGTGGATATTTATTGCCTCACCAACATTATCATCTTTTGATTTAGCAATGATTTTTATCTTAGAAACAGTAAAGCCAATAACTTTATCATCTTTCCATATAGCTATGCCGTCGCCAATCTTCAATGCTTTTTTTAATTTTATTCTTTCATTCTTAATAACACCGATAAACAACCCTCTGTTCATTGGTTTTCTTGTGTCGACAATCGAATCATTGAACGCAAACCCTGTTGTAAATTCTCGGTTGAAAGCAAGCATAAGCTCGTCAATATCCTTTTCAACTTCCCTTTCAAAACTTACCTTATCTTCGATAAAAACCTTAAATTCGCTTGCATAATAAGCATCGATATATTTTCTATATATCTTTGCAACAGTACCAACATATAATGGCGTTCTCATTCTTCCCTCTATTTTAAGTGATGCTGTGCCTGTTGCTATAATGTCTGGAATCTTTGAAAGAAGGCATAAATCCATTGTGCTCAAAAGATATTTATTATTGTAAATTTTTCTGCATGGCTGAGCGCATCTTCCTCTGTTGCCGCTTCTGCCTCCAACCATTGACGAGAATAAGCATTGCCCGCTGTAACTTAAACATAATGCGCCGTGAACAAATACTTCTGTTTCATATCCCTGTTTTTTTCCATTGTCAGAAATTAGTTTTATTTCTTCCATTGATAATTCTCTTGCAAGAATCACTCTTTCAACACCGTCTGGAACAGAATAGCTGTTTGTTGTTGTTGCCTGCGTCGACAAATGTATCGGCAACTGTGAAAAATTAGCTTTGATTAAAGGAATAAGGCAGGGATCTTGGATAATAACTGCGTCTGCTCCTGCGCTGTGTGCTAAATTTATTTGATTAAGAACCTCTTCAATTTCATTAGGTTTCACAAGCGTGTTAAAAGTGACATACACCTTTACCTTTCTTTTGTGGCAGAAATCTATGGCATTAAATATGTTGTGAGTGCCAAAATTATCTGCTGAACGCCTGGCATTAAAATTTTGCAGCCCTAAATAAACTGCATCAGCGCCGTTATGCACTGCTGCCCTTAAACATTCTTCATTTCCAGCAGGAAGCAATAATTCAATTTTTTTCATGATATATGATGTTATTAAATGGGATTTATAAATTTGTTTGGGGTAAAAATAAATAATTATTTAAATGCTGATTTTTAAGGTTACACATAGACAATAAACAAGAGATAAAAAAGAGGACAACCCAATGTTAAATGGCTATCATCATTTTCACAGACGGAAAAGGATTCATTTAAAACATGAGAAATACCCTCATCCAAATAAATGGAAAAGGCTGATTGATAAAATTATTTATATCGTCGGTATTGGCGCTCCATTAATGACAATTCCCCAGCTTGCGAAGATTTGGGTTGAAAAGAATGCTGCAGGGGTTTCTGTAATATCTTGGGCGTCTTATCTTATCGCTGCCATTGTCTGGCTAATATATGGTATTGCACACAAAGAAAAGCCAATAATTGTAGCATATTGTTTATGGATTATTTTTGAAGTTTTGATTGTTGTCGGAACATTAATTTATGGGAATTAAGCATTGTGGTTGGGATGCTGGTTTATGGGTAACTATTAAAAGCAGTAAGACAGTAATACTTTATTCTAAAAAATGTAATTTATATTATCAGCATTTCTACGCATGCTTCAGCACATTAAAGAAACTGTCAAATATCTTGTCATCTGTTGTAACTTGATAAAATCCTATTCCTTGTTTTACGCAAATATCATGCAGTTGGGAAGAATGGTCATTTAATTTTTGTAAGTATTTCTGTCTTAATCTCCTGCTGATAAAAGTTCTTAGCATTACATTTGATTCTGAATCAAATAATTTCACGTCGCCGTACATGTTTAATTCCTTTTCTTCCCTGTCAAGAACTTGGACAACTTTAATCTCATGCTTGCCTAATCTCATTAATCCTTCTCTTAATTCATCTAAATTAAACAGAAAATCACTCAAAACCACTACAAGGCATCTGCCGTGCAGATGTTTTCTGTATTTCTGCATACTTTCTTCAAATTTAGAAAAACCTTTAACGTCAAGATGATTTAATTTGTCAACAATTGAAGCAAGCTGCGACATACCTCTTCTTGGTCGTATTGTATCAATATCATTTGAAAAAGTTGTAAACTCAAATTTATCATTTTCTCTCAATGCAAGATATGCAAATCCAGTGCCAAGCATTGAGCCATATTCATATTTGGTTGTATGTTTCCCAAAATTCATGCTTGAGCTTTTATCAATAATGAGATGAACTGTTAAAGTCCTGTCTTCTTCAAACTGTTTGACATAAAGCTTGTTTGTTCTTGCAAAGACTTTCCAGTCAAGTGTTCTGATATCATCGCCAGCAACATAATCCTTATAATCTTTTATTTGAAGGCCTCTGCCTTGACCAATGGATCTTCGCGCACCTTTATAATTAGAAGTGACTCGTTTTCTTATTATTAAGCTGAACCGCTTAAGTTGGTCTAAAAAGCTTGTATCAATCATTTTATTGTAGATTTAATATAAACATATTCGTTTCATTCATGGGCGCAGCCATCATTCTTATCATTATTTTTTTTATTTCCTACCTGATTGGCCACGTTCATTATGATTTATTTTTTTCTGTTAGTTTAATATACCTTTCTTAAAACACTTAAACTAAAATCATGAGACGGGGGACTGCGTTCCACAAACGTGCTCTGAGCTTAGTGTTGTGGTCGAAAAAAAACCTTAATCGGCTAAACAAATATATATTCTTTATTTCAAGTATATTATTATATACTAAAAGTGATTAATTTTCGTACAAATTAATCACTTTTGTAAGTTGGAAAGCAAAGCTTTCTAACTTCTCAGGAATCTCTGATTCCCGAGATATACAAAAGTGCAAAATAATGTTCGATTATTTTGCACTTTTAGTATATCACTTCAAATGCTGTTTAAGAATATCAGCAATAACTTGATCAGTGTTAAGCCCTTGCCTTTCAGCTTCAAAGTTTAAGATGATTCTGTGCCTTAAAACAGGGTATGCCATTTTTTCAATGTCTTTTATGCTGACGTGGCTTCTTCCGTTCATTAATGCGTATGCTTTTGAAGCTAATATTAAGCCAATTGAAGCTCTTGGAGATGCGCCGTATTCAATATGTTTTCTGTCTGTTCTTGTTGCTCCGATTACTTTGACAACAGAATTCGCTAAATCATCAGCAATTGGCACTTGCCTTGTTAACTTTTGCAGTGCAAGGAAGCTAGTTTTGCCTAATATCTTTTTTATTTCTTCCTCTCTTTCTGCTTTTGTATATCTTCTTACTATCTCTATTTCCTCGTCATAAGACGGATAATCTAATTTTATTTTTAATAAGAATCTGTCTGTCTGAGCTTCTGGCAGTGGATATGTTCCTTCTTGTTCAATTGGGTTTTGTGTAGCGAGAATAAAGAATGGTCTTTCAAGCTGGTGAGTCTTATTTCCCACTGTAACCTGCTTCTCCTGCATTGCTTCTAATAGAGCAGATTGTGTTTTAGGTGTGGCTCTGTTAATTTCATCTGTTAATACAATGTTCGCAAAAATCGGGCCCTGCTGGAAATTAAAGAATCTTTTGCCTCCTACTTCTTGGATAATTTCTGTTCCAGTGATATCAGACGGCATTAAGTCAGGAGTGCCTTGAATTCTGGAGAATTTCATATCCATTACTTGAGCAAGTGTTTTGACAGTCAAAGTTTTACCCAGTCCAGGATAACTTTCTAAAAGCGCGTTGCTGTCACAAAGCATTGCAACGATAATTTGCTCAATTGCATCTCTTTGGCCAACAATTATTTTATTAGTTTGCTTAAAAACAGCGTCAAATGTTCCTTTTAATTTTTCAATGTCTATCATGTTGATTACCTCTTTTTATATTCTATTTATTATTTTTTTCTAGCAATACCTTTTTTTACTTTTTAATCATCATTCAAATCCGTATTTTCTTATCTCTCCAAAGTATTTCCTTATATATATTCTTTTCTTTTTTGGCAGCATTTCCTCGAAACTCTTGTCACTCTGCTCAAAAAGGTCTTCAGGAAGATATAAATCACGCTTTTCCTTCTCTTTCTTTGCTGACATTGCCATTTCATTGACCTGTGCATTATCATTAAGGTCTTCTATGCTGATATCTGCCTCAAGCAAGCTGTTAGGAATAAGCCCTTCCAGAACATCTTTGTTGCCTTGTAATGAAAGCGATGCTAATGCTGCCCTTAAATCATAAATCATTATATCATTTGAAACAACAAAAAGCACTGCTCCTGATGAGAGGATTATCATAAACAGCAGGTAAGTTACTTTTTTAAGGTCTATAAAACTTGAGATTGGCACATTTTTTAATGAATTTAAGACGCTTGCATGAAGTCTTGAAACAACATAATTGACAATATTTGCATAGTCTGCTGCTGTTCTTAATTTTTCAGCTAAAAATGGATTTCTTCGCTCAATTTCTGTCAGATTTTTAGAATCAATTTCTTTATGCAGCTTTACAGCAAAATATATCATTGCAATTGCTATTGCCAGTCCCCATTGAAAGAAATTGAACATACAGAGGATGATAAACGAGAGCAGGAACACTATTAAAGCTCTTAAAAACGTCATAAACAAGATTACCTTGTTCTGTGTTGCGTACACTTCGTTTAGCGCGGTTCTAAATTCTGCCATTTTTACCTTTTGGACTAGGGGTTGGGTGTTAGGTGCTAGCAATGATAATTTATCGCCGCCAGCACCTAGCACCCAGAAGCCAGCACCTCGTTTATGTCAATCCTTTATAACATTCCAAATCATTATTTGTTTTGCAGCTTTTCATATCATCCTTAAGATTTTCAAGCTCCTGCTCTTTTTCCTCTAAATTATTAACTTTTTTCTCCAATGATTCTATTTCATTCTGCGCTGTGCTCAATTCTGATTTTTTCGCGTTTAAGTCATTGGTTGTATCCTTCAGTTCAGTAAGCGTTTTGTCTAATTGATCTTTAGTGTCTTTTAATCCTGTTTGTGTCTTTGTCAGTTCTATTTCTGTGTCTTCATATATTTTATTATACTCTTCTCTTGATTTTTCTTCTATTTTTTTGCTTTCATTCAGTTCAAGGCTCATATTTAACTGCTGATTGGCACATTGGTTTAGATTTTTTGTTGTCAGTGTAAGATTTGCTTTTGTTATTTTCAAATCCTTTTCCATTGTGTTGTAATCAACATTAACATTTGACATAGAATATACAAAATAAAGAGTCAATAAAACAGTAGCTGCAATAGTTACTCCAATTAGAAAGATAAGATTAAAGTTTATATCTTGTTTTAGTATTGCCATTTTTATCATCCCTTTTTATATTATTATTTTGTGCTTTTAGTATATATATCTCCTTTATTAAATTATAATCATTTAATTCTATACATATTCATCCATTTTTAATTTTTTCCTTTATTCTTCTGATTAAGACTTCAATAAGGAAAAACACCATTGCTGCAATTACAAAATACCAGTCAATATACTGTTTAGTCATTACATCTATTTTAGCTTTGTCTTTTGCTTTTTTTATGATATTTGAATAATCTGTCGGGTTAAAGATACTGCCGCCTGTTTCTTTTGTCATTTGCTCAATTTCATTCTCATTAAATCCAATATTTCTGTATTCCAAGTCATAATTGACTCCAAACTCTTTGCCTAAAATCGTTCCAAAACCAATAGTGTTTGGAACAATAATGCATTCATAATAATCTTCGATTGCATAAAAATTACATTCAGCTGTTTTTGGAGCAGTCTTGCCTTTATACTCTACTTTTGTTTCTTTGTTGATGATTGCATCCATTATTCTGATATAAGTGTCTCTTTTTCTGTTAGGATCCCCAACACCCCAGTCCATTACTCTGTAAATCAAGAATATGTTTTTTGGAAGATACATATCCTGAGCCCATTCTTTGCCGTCGTCAGTTGAAATAACACCAACTTTGTTATAATTATTGACTGAAACTATCGGGATGCCTGTGCCTGTTGTCACAAGAACATCTGCTGAAGCAGTTGGAACAACAGAATTATATTTGTATAAACTTGCACTTATTGTCAGGCCTTGTGTTATCCAATGGCTGGGGTTAGAGATAATAAGATTCTTTTCAAACAGATTATTTGCTTCTTCAGGAGATTCAATAAACATGCCTCTTCCAAATGTGCTTATTGCCTGCCTTGTTTTCTTTAATGGGCTATCATCATATTCATCATTTTTTAGGTTATAACTATGAACCCTGATTCCTTTATTTCTTAATGATTTTATATATTCTATTGAAGGTGTAAATATCTTCTCGTGAATTGCGCCGTCGCTTATAACAATAATATTATTATTGCCTTGCATACCTGCAAACATCTTATCTGCCTGTTTAAGGCCAATGTCAAGTTGGGCAGGCCTGTACCATTTTATTCCGCCAATTTCATTAATATCTTTATGTTCTAACATTAATTTAACTATTCCATCCTTTTGCTGTTTTGGTTTCCAATCACTAATCACATCGCCAATATGCGCGAACATCACAACTGCAATATGTATGGGTTCTTTTCTGTAAATAAAATAATTAAGGATATCGTTTGTAACTTTCTCTTCACGCGTCATCTTTTCGCTTATGTAACCTGAACCGTCTAGCAAGAAGAGGAAATTAAAATCAACACCAACCTCTTCCATGTATCCTTTCTTTACAGGAAGCAGAAGATCTATATTTGAATTTGTCAAGAACGACTTCTCACCACCAATTACTATCAGGCCATTTCCGTCGTCAGTAAAACTCTCCAGCAGTTTTCCTTGGTCATAACTAATATCATCCATCTTATCATTTACCACAACAGAATAATAAGAGGATAAATCATTTGGTAGTGTTGAAGTCTTCTGCGTGTTATATCTTGCGTAAAGTATGCTGTCAATATAAGATGTTTTGTCTGAAAGGTATAATACTTTTGGCTTTTCAACCACATCAACAACATGATAATAATGATTATTTATATCATATTTGTCGTCTGCCAAAATCTCAGCTTCAATTTTATATGAGCCAACTTTGGTAAACTTTTGTTTTATCTGTATTTCCTGCTCATCTGTTTCTTTTGAATATACTGCCTGTCCTGCGACCTTTACCTGAAGCTGCACAGGTTTGTTAGCATTCCTTAAATATACATTAAATACATAATCAGTGTCAACAATTGAAGAATACGGACCTTTTATTTCAATGCTTGCATCAGGGTTTACTTCTTCTAATCTTATTGCATTAACTGTTGTATTAAACTTCTTTGCAAATGTAATAATATCCTTAAAATCCATGCTTTTCTCGTCGTTATTTCCGTCTGTGATTAACAGTATGTTCTTTTTATGCAGCTCTCTGAAGATTTCATCGCCTAACATAGATGTTGTGCCAGAGCCAATCATCCTGATGTTAGTTGGGATTTCTTTTTCCAGCTTCTTTTTTAAGTCTAATACATTGGTATCAAACAATCCCATTGAAGAAGAATTATCATAAAGTATATTTATCTCAGGGTTTCCTGCAGTTGTTTCCTTCTTTATTATATAAGGGGCAGTAAGAGCAAATACAAGAAGCCCGAAAATAATCGCTCTAGATAAGAAAAGCAATATTCTGTAAATAATTGTTGAGCGTTTTTCTTCTTTTTCAAACTTTACAAAACTTATTGCTAGTAAAACAGCTAATAATATTATAATAGGGATATATAATAGCATCATTTCTGGCTTATCAATCTGCACTAAACTAATGAATTCTACTGGTGAAGTAATTGGTGAAATTGGTGATGCGATTATAAATCACCCCTAACTTTTATATATAATAATTCTGAAAAAAGAACAAGAATACACATATAAATCAAATAAGCAATAATCCTTCTTTTAATATTTGCTGCGCTTTTTTCTGATTCATACCCTTCTTTATTCTCGTCTTTCAGGAAATAATTAATGTCAGATTCTTTTGAATCTAATAGGTTGACATAGATTTTTCTGCTGTCAATAGAATACTCACCTACCTCATTGAAATCAAGCACAGCGGTTTTTAACTTGCCAGATGGCGTTTTGATTTCAGTTTCATCATCAAACATTAATTTATCGCCAACTTTGTGGTTAATTGTGCTGATATCTTCTGCATGGATCATGTAATCAATAAGTTGCTGCCAGAATAATGGATATGATACATCGAACTTAAATTTGCTTTCAGAATCAATAATGCCGTAATAAGCTATTTTTCCGCTGCCTAAATCTTTAACAGCAATAATTGTGGAATTATCTGATGCCCCATTTGCGAGAGCAATTGCGCCGCTCTTTAATTTTGCATTATAATATTTATTGGTTTTAGTGAAGCTTAAGTCATTTGTTATTTCACTTAAGCTTTGAAGATTGAAGACTTCTGTTGGCTGTGAAATAAAATTGCCAAGTGTTACAGGCAGCAAATCTTTAAGAGGTAAGTCATCCAAACCCTGAAAACCCATAACAATAAATGCTGCGCCCTTCTTTTGCACTAGGCTTTTTATTTTGTCCAGTGATGCTTTTGGAAGCTTGTCAACATCTATCTTTCCAAGAATGATTATATCATGATCAATAGGCACCATTTTTGGCGGAGCAGCTGTTTCTATTGTAATTTCAGGATTCCAAATATCTCTATATGCGCTTATTGCTGGCAGAATGTAACTTTTCTCTTCATTGGTAATTAATAGTACTTTTATTTTCTTTTTTACTGGTGTGTAAATATGTATTTGATTGTCTAATTCAAAATCATCCTTAATTAACAGTTTGATTAAATTATCTCCTTCCTTGTTTTTGAATGTAATCTTTTCGTTCATCTTAGGCAAGATTGCAACATTTTTTTTGTCACCATTAATATCAACATCAAATTTAAGAGGTTTGTCATTATAATTTTGGATTGTAATCTTTGATTCCTTTTCAGAAAGATCTGCATTAACAATGCCTATATTATTTTTATTTCCTGCATCAGAATTAAGGTTTACAAACTCAACATAAACACCTTTTGCTTCCAAGGTTTTTTTGGCTATAATCGGCTCAACACTGTCTGTATTGATAAAATCGCTGATTACAATTACTCTTCCCTTCTCACCTGCTAATAAATCGCCTGCTGCAAGGATTGAATTGCCAATGCTTGAGAGCCCAGCTTTTGGCTTAAGTTTTGTGAGAATATCTGCAGCTTCCTCTTCTTTTCCATCCTTCAGCACGATTAACGGCTCATTGTCAACTAAAACAATGCTGGTTTTTCCTTCGACATAGCCCTTTGCTTTTGTGACTGCTTTCTCAAACAAATTATCTGCGCCAACACCTGCTCCGATACTAACTTGCATACTTGCGCTAGTATCCAAAACAATGACTGTATGCTCATTGCTGATATCTTTACTTGAGAAGAAATACGGCTGCATTGCTGATATTGCAAGAATTGCTATAAGCAGGAAATGGAATATAAGCAAAAAATCCCTTAATAACCTTTCAAAGAAGGATTCTTTTTTAGATTTTCCAGTATCTTTCATGAGAAATATTAAAGATGGGATTGTCTTTTGCAAAGGTTTTGGCCTTATTAAATAAATTAACAGCAGGAGAAATAATCCTATCAATGCATAAAGTCCAAGAGGATTATCAATATGAGTAAATAAGGAATTTTTTATCTCTGCAACTGATATAACCATTATAGACCTCTTTTTTTATTTCAATTTCTTTTTTTTGTATCTTTTGTATTTTTAGTTAATTTCTTATTAGATTAATAAATCTTTCTACAAGTTATTTAAAAATAAGGAGAATATAAAGATTTTGGTTTTTAGTCTGTTTACAACTTAGCTTTGAGTATATCCCAAAAATCATACAATGCTACGCTTAAATAAAGAAGAGCTGAAAAAACAAAGATTATTGAATATAACTGAGGATATACAAAACCAATACTTATGACCAACGTTTCAAGCATTAATGCCAGCAGCAGCATAAACATAAAAGTGACAAAGTGAGAAAACATTCTTTGAGATAGTAAGAGTATATTGCTTTTTTCATAAGTAAATGTAAAGTTGGCAAAACAAATAGCAACAATCAATATACTTAATATAAGTAAAAAATCATTTAATTGAAATGGTTGTATCTGTTTCAATACCTGTAAGAGCGGAAAATAAAATATAACTGAAAAAAAGAGGATAAAAATATTCTTGACAATATTTTCCTTAATCAATCTAATTATTGTAATGTTTTTTAATTGGGCTGTTTGGTTTGTTTGAGATTGTGAAATTTTTTGTGGCATTTTTTTGATTTTTTCCAGTTTAATGTTCCTCATATTTGTCTTTCTATCTTTATTTATCTTTTAGGCTTTGTTTAAGATATTCTTAGCTTACTTTTTATGCTTTTTCCTCTCTCTGTTTCGGCGCTAATATACACATAAATCCACTTAATATAAACGCAGGTACAGCATTCAGCAAAAGCAGTGTTGTTGACTGCGCTGTTTTGTAGATAAAAGTGTATTGCGTCAAAATCACAAAAAGCACCACAACAATTGCTGTGGCTAATAATGGCGTTATTTGTACAAGCAGCCTGTTTGTTGAGGATGCTAATTTGGCTGGAGTGGAAGTAGTTGACGTAATAATTGTGTATGTCAACACAACGCCAAAAAACCCAGGCATTAATGTAAGAAGCACTTTAAGCAGGTTCTCGTCTGTGCTGATGCTTACAAAAAGCGTTAGTACAACCAGCAAAAACAAAGAAGACACCAATAGAAAATGCGCAGGAAGAATTGTTTTTATTGGATTTTCGTAATCAATAACCTTGCCCTGTTTTATGAACTGAAACGCTTTGTTTAACATATCTTCATGATGTCCTGCCCTTAACAATGCGCCTTTTATTGCCTTAACAGAATATCCTTTGTTCATTTGCTGTTTAATATAATCTATAAGCATATTTTGAATATAAAAATACATTTCATCATTCATTTCCCTTAATTGCTGCGCAGATGCATGTTTTTGTTTTGGCTGTTTAATCTGTCTTAACCCTTTGAGAAAAGGATTAATTACATGATTAACTAAGCCAGAATTATAACCATAATTAACAAGCGCTTCTTTAATATCTTTTAATTGGTATCCCTGCTGAATTTCAAATTCAACATATTTTCTGATGTGTTCGGTAAGATATTGCTCCTGCATTTATATTAAACCTCATGGTTTTTTATATAATCATTAATATAATTTATTTTCTGAATAGCAGAATTTAAATATGTTTTGGTTTGAATTTTTCTTATATCATCTTTTCTTAGCCATCTTCCATAACATCTCAAAATATTTGCGGTTTGCATCTGCAACTTGTTTGTTTCTTATAATAATGCCATAAATTGGGTTGCCCCAAATAATTATCGCAACATTATTACCATAAATATGTGTAGGGTTTGGATTGAAAAGATGATCAGGAATAAGCCTATACTCAGATTGAAGACCTTCAAAGAATGTTGCAGTTGATTTTTTAGCAAGCAGCTTTTCCTTAAATTTGTTTTTTCTCATTCTGTTGATGTATTGCTCTATAGCAATCTTATCAAACTCTAAGAATTTTGTTTCCTCAATACCCATTGCACACATCACTTTTCTTAGTCTTTTTCCTGCTTCTGACATCACTTCTTTTTCTGCTTCTGTTCTATCTTCTTTTTTTGTTTCTTTCAGCGTTCTTATAATATCATTATATATTGTTCTCAGAACCATTTTTCCTTTGATAACCTCAACCTCTGTTTCTTCTTTTTCTGTCAAAAACATCCCTAAAAGTTGTGGCATAATAGAATTAATATCTTGTTTTTTTTGTTCAATCTCTTGTTCTCTCTTGTCAAGATAATCAATAATTTTGTCTGGCTTTAGAGCTTTAAAGAACTTTTTGTTGTTCTTGATAATATAAGAAACAACCCCTTTTTCTAATAATCGGTCTAGTGCATCATAACATACCTGCCTGTGCAATCCTGAACTTGAACCAATCTCATTAACACTAATTTCGCCTTTATTCAGCAGAGTAAGATAAATTTCTACTTCATTTGATGTTAATCCTAATTTAAGCAGTGTTTCTTTTATCATGAAATCATCTATTATTTCCAAATTATTCTCGTGAATAGTATACTATAATTTCTTAAAAATTGTAATTTTTGGTTGAAGCCCATGTTATTACTATTCTATTAATCAACTTTTATTTAAAGTTTTCGTAATTATATATTACGACAAAGATTTATATACTTTTAACTATCTTTTAGTAGTTTATAGCATGAATTGAAGGAAAAAATTAGACAAGGAAAGAATAGTTATGTTCAATAATTTGGGATAAAAATGGCAGACGACAGAAACTCAAAATCATCAATTGATGATAAAATGGATGATAAAAAAGTGAATTTAGGTTTCAAATATTTAATAGCAACTTGTGATATGGACGATTTACTTCTTGATCCAAATAGGTCTGACGAGACTACACATAGTGTCCATCAAGAATTCAAGACTGAAAACGAAAGAGATGGAGTCTACGACATTTATGTCATGGGAAAGAATTAGGCACTGTACTAAAATAGATACTTTAATATATTAGTTCTTACATTAATTCTTACCGAGGTGATTTATTATGGCTCGTCCACGCGGAAAAATTAATGTTG
>Ga0209211_10001451_pt1 | contig 44774 bp, 46 predicted proteins | sample RifGroA2_FD_183992 | JGI IMG/M metagenome (GOLD analysis project Ga0209211, IMG submission 183992) | Groundwater microbial communities from Rifle, Colorado, USA - Groundwater A2 (SPAdes) (version 2) | ecosystem: Environmental > Aquatic > Deep subsurface > Groundwater | place: Rifle, Colorado...
CCAACTTCTTGCTCCATCTATTTGATGTTTTACACCTTTCGGATCAGTATACCAGAAACTTCGCGGTTCGTTTTCGCTGAGAGCTTGTGGTGTAATTAGTTCCCCCTGAAGACTATGTTCTGCGCCTTCCTTATCCTCATAGTAAAATGAGCGCGGTTTATCCTTCTGCACTGGACCCTGTGGTTGTGGTCTAAGTCGTCCGAATATCATAGTGGTGATTAACTACTAACCTTCGTTTATTAATAATCTTCGCCCATCGACCCTTGCTACGAATAATCATAGCATATTTCCTGTCTGGTGCCTGGGCCCGGAATCGAGCCGGGGACCTCTTCGTCTTCAGCGAAGCGCTCTAACCAACTGAGCTACCCAGGCAGCCTGCACAATGTAACATATTATAAATCCTTTTTCACTCCATTAATTAAACCATTAATTAAACCGAGTAAATAATGAAATTTATTCGTGTCGTTCACATATACCTGCATCGTTCCATACGGCAAACGGTTGAATGGCCGCTTTCCCTTGCTTGCTCCGGTTACCAAGAAAGTTGATTTCCGAAAACAATCTGCCGAAAGATCAGTTATCTTGAGCCAGTACCTTTTCGCTTCTGTTTCATTTATGTGCGGATATAAACGCATACAAAGTCTGATTTTTTGAGCCGGTACTTGAAGAATATCTGTCAAAAACTTCACGAATATTCTGATGGCTTCAGGATCCGAATTTAGAAAACTAATCGCGTGAGCGGTAAGTTCGCGCCCGAAGCGCCTCTGCAGGCGCTTATATCCCTCCGCCCAGTAAAGCGTCGTCCCTATAATCAACAAATCATCACTCGATAATTTCGATATTCTTTTCTCGCCCTCTTCTCGGAATTTGGTCGCACGCTGACGCGCTAAATGCGTTTGCATTTTGCTCCGTTTCAAGAGTCCTTTGTATGAACCTTCACGAATTCTTGTTTTAAGACGATTATTTGCCTTATCAGAAAGCACAATATCTGCGAACCATGTTCGCAGCGTAGATTTCGGCGTGCCAAGCTTTGCTCTAATTTCATTATAACTATAACCTAATATCCGCAATTGAAATGCTTTATCTCGCTCTCCCCGCACTCTCATCCAACAATTATAGCATAGGCAGGGCGATTAGAGCACAAAAAAATGTGTGGATAATTTCACTTCGGCTGAAATACTGTAGGAATCTGCGATTGAAACTTCTTTAATGCATTCTGAAGTTCTGTGAACTGAGATTGTGCGGTTGCGCTTGCGCCTCCTATCTGATTTATAGACTGCAACATGCTGTCCACAACCGGAGAAAGATATATCTGATAGAACCATATCGGCGCAACGATAAGAGCAATCCAAAAAATAACTTTGAATACGCCTCCCAAAAACGCATTCCGGCGCATGCCGTGGAGCATTTTGTTATTCTCCTTCACGAGACGATATATTTCCTCCTGCGTTTGCTCGTGATTGGGTTCCATGTTATTTGTGATAAAACCGCGAGAAATTTTATCTGCTGAACCACTGCCTCCAGTTGTTTGGCCAACCCATGAGTAAAAATAGGGCAAGTGGTGCTCCCCAATTTGCCCCGCGCTCTATAAAGTCCCATATCGGTTCGCCAACGATCGGGCGAACAAGCGCGGTCCAAAATCCCCAGCACGCCATCCACAAAATTGCGACGCGAATCGGCTTTACTAATACAAGAACAGCAAGTGTGACATCCATGACCCCGACCAAAAACAGGAGAGTCGTTGCCGGTTCAGGCGCAGAAATACCGAATACGGGAAACCACGCAATCCACTCCTTTTTACCCTGCAGAGCAAAAACTCCGTGACCTATAAATTCTCCTGCTACTGCGATTCGCAAAACCCATTCTATAATCTTGGGATTGCTCATATATCATGCATTGTACCACCCATATTATGAATGGTCACGGGGTTTAATGAAATAGGGGTATTGTTTACTTATTTGTGCCCTCGGGCTGAATCGAACAGCCAATGGACCCTTAGGACGGGCCAGTTATATCCATTTAACTACGAGGGCGCATATGCACTTTAGCATATGCGCCCCTCGGCTAGGAAATTTTACGAGTTAGATCTTAAGGAGTCCGCGAAGCTGTTGCTCATCAAATCCGACTATAAGTTCATCGCCCACATAAATGACCGGAACACCCATCTGTCCGCTTTTTTCAATCATTTCTTTTCTCTTGGCCAAGTCAGTAGAGACATTGTAATCAGTGAACTTGACGTTGTTCGCTGTGAAGAAATCCTTTGCCGCGTGGCAAAAGTGACATGTCGGAGTTGAATAAATCGTGATTTGCTTTTGTGCCATAATAATTCGATCTTCGTTTTTTAATAATTATTGTCAAATTATATCACAACCATTTAGGATTGAATATCGCGCGCGTTCTTAAGCGCCTTCGTCCACCAAATAAGTTGTGCAAGCAACCCATCTATTGCGCCTTGGTAGGAATCAAGCGCGCCTGGTTTCAGATTACCCGCTTCGTCTCTGAGGAGCCACGGAGCATTTATGTGCACGGCATTTCTAATTGGAATCATCTGAAGTTCTACCGTTATCAATCGCAATTGCTCCACCGCGCGAGCGCCTCCAACGCTTCCATATGCGACAAATCCGACAGGTTTGTTGTTCCATTCTTTGAATACGTAATCAAGGGCATTTTTCAGAACTGCCGCGGTGCCATGGTTATATTCCGGAGAAATTATGATAAATCCATCAGCTTCTCCTATTTTCTTCGACCATTTTTCTACTGCCTCGCTCTTATACGGCGCTTGTTTGTATGACGGACTCACGGTCTCGTTGTAAAAAGGCATCTCATAATCCCGTAAATCCAAGATTTCTGCCTCAATCCCCGAATTCTTCTTTGTTTGTTCCAACGCCCATGCGCCAGCGTGCTCGCTAAAACGACCTGGGCGCGTGCTTCCGAGAATAATCTTCAGGCGCAAAACATTTTTAATAGACATACATAATGTATTTAATTTTTAATATGCGTATTGTATATTCCCTGCTTTACTTTGTAAAGTACGCAAAGCGGTGATAAGCTGTGGATATGTTTCGGACCCAGCAACAAAGACGAGACTTGTGCAAAAAGTGCCCGGTTGCCCGCGTGGCCGACATTTTGGGCGATTCTTGCACGCTTCTTATATTGCGCGACCTATTGGAAAAACCACGCCGATTCAGCGATTTTGGAAACTCGCTCTCTGGCATAAGCAGCCGTACACTTTCCAATAAACTGAAGCGCCTTGAAAAGGACGGTTTGATGGTGAGAAAAGAGCTCGCGGGACGAATATCACATGTCGAGTACGCATTGACGAAAAAAGGGGTCGCGCTTCATGATGTCATTGAAGCGATGCGAAAGTACGGAAAGAAATATCTTTGAGATTGGTATGTTTTTGTATATAGGAAAATATGCGGTATTCTCACACCATACTGGCGGGTATAGTTTAGTGGCAGAACGAGTGCTTCCCAAGCATTAAATCGGAGTTCGATTCTCCGTACCCGCACCATTTTACAAGAGTTCGAGCGTGCTTCGTGCCGAATCACTTTCCATTAAATTTATTCTTTATGCGCTAATTCGCACGAATTAGCGCATAGTGGAGAAAATCGGATACGCTGGTTTGGACATCTCACCACCAGTTAAGTGTCTTTTGGAACCACTCCATCACCGAAGAAGTCGCCACTATCGGAGCGGGTGTGGGCGGGTCGACAATAATGATGAGGTGTTCGCCTGTTTTGGCCAATCTGTACTGTTCTCGCAGGGCCTCCTCCATGCCTCGCGTGGTGTTCAGTTTAGCAATGTCAGCTTCCAATTGGGCTCTCCTTTTTGCAATGTCCGCAAGTTGGATTTCCGCCTCCTGTCGGAGAGAAAGCGATTCCTGTTCTTTGCGATACGCTTTCCACACGCCAGAGATTGCGATAATTACAAGCACGAACAGCAGAATTAGAAGAAGGCGTTTCCCGAGCAAACGCAGTGGGTCCCGCCGTTGATTAAATCTTTCCATGCCTTATACTCTACACTATATGCAGTTCCTCATACGCCATACGCGATACGCCATACACGATACGCGCAACATATGAGTTTCCTTTTCCACCGCAACACAAAAAAGGTCATGAAATACCTGTGGGGCGTTGTCGCAGTCCTCGTAATAATAAGCATGGTGCTATTCTTCGCTCCCGGAGTCGTCGCTATGCTTTCGGGCAGTTATTAACGGGCAAGACATTTACCGCAAAGGGGGTTAGCCCTCTCGCATCACTTTGAGAAACACGTCATGGGGTATATCTACTTTCCCGCGCGCGAGCATCTTTTTCTTGCCGCGTTTTTGCTTTTCAAGCAGTTTCATTTTTCTCGTGATGTCTCCGCCATAAAGGTAGCCGGTGACGTCTTTGCGGAGCGCGGAGACGCGGCGAGACGCAATTATATTTCCCATCGCTTTCGCTTGGATTTTTAATACGAATTGCTGGCGTGGCAGAAGTTTCTCAAGTTTTTCCACCATCGCTTCGGCTTCCGCTCGTACGCGCCTTCGGCTCACAATTCTAGAAAACGCGGGCACTATTTCTTCCGCCACAAGAACATCCAATCGCACCACATCCGCATCACGCAAGCCGATGATTTCATAGGATAACGATGCGAAACCCGACGAAACACTTTTAAGTTTGTCAAAGAATCCTCGCATCAGTTCTCGGAGCGGCATCTCTGAAAAAAGTCGCGCCTTGCCGTCTGGCAAAGTTTCCGTGTTACCAATTTTCGCCTCGTGTTCATAGAGCAACTGCGAAATTCCGCCCAGATATTCCGGCGGTGATATGACAGATACTTCCGCCCATTGTTCGCGGACTAATTTTGCTGTGCCATCATCGGGTAATCGAGCTGGCGCATAAATTTCTTCGACTTTTCCGTTTAAGTGAGTAACCTCATAAACCGTGGTCGGCATTGTTACAACAAGATTCAACGCAAATTCGCGCCGAAGGCGCTCAATAATAATTTCCAAGTGAAGCATTCCAAGGAAACCGCATCGAAAACCTTTTCCCATCACTCCGGACGATTCTTCTTCATACGAAAGTGAGGAATCGGACAGATGCAGGCGCGCGAGCGATTGACGAAGAAGCACCAGATTGTCTTGATTTTCCGGATACACGCTCGCCCAAATGACGGGCACTGGGGAACGATAGCCATGAAGAAGGGGCGCAGGAGAGCGCGCAGATGTGACAGTGTCACCTACAGAAGCAAGCCCTGGTTTCTTTATGCCTGTCACAATGTATCCAATTTCTCCTTCGCTTAGAACATCAACCGGCGCTTCGCCCGGCTTCATAATACCCACCTCCAGAGCCGTAAAATCGGCACCGGCGGCAACCAGTCGGAGAACATCTCCCTTTGCAACTTTCCCGCCAAACACCCTCGCATAGACTATGACTCCCCTGTGGTCCGAGTATCCGAAATCAAAAACGAGCGCTTGCAACTTATCGCCAGAAGATTTCGGCGGAGGAATGCGTTCAATAACCGCTTTAAGAATTCCTTCAACGCCTTCGCCTGTTTTTCCCGAAGCGTGCAATATTTCAGATTCCGGACGTCCAAGCAACAAAGCGAGTTCGCTGGTAATATCACCAACTCTCGCGTTCGGTGAATCAATTTTGGAAACAACCGGAATGATTACTAGTCCAAGACTCTTTGCGACAGAAAGCACAGAGAGAGTCTGCGCCTCCACTCCTTGCGTGGAATCGACAAGAAGGATAACTCCCTCGACTGCTGAAAGCGCGCGCGATACTTCGTACGCGAAGTCCACATGCCCTGGCGTGTCTATCAAATTGAGGATGTAGTCCTCAACTTGCGCAGATTTACGCTCATGTTCCGAAGATGAACGCAGATTATCCACTTCCATTTTTATCTGCGTGTTTTCCTGCGATAATCTGCGCGGATAGTAAACCATCCGAACAGGGGTCATTTTAATTGTTATGCCCCTCTCGCGCTCAAGATCCATCTTGTCAAGAACTTGTTCTTTCATATTCCTAGCTTCTATTGTTCCCGTCATTTCGAGCATCCTATCAGCCAGAGTACTTTTACCATGGTCGATGTGAGCTATGATGCTGAAATTTCGTATGTTAGATGACATATGGCTGATACACGATACTCTATACTCGATACACGATACTAACAATTAGTTCCTACTTCAGCTCGGCCGTTTCTTCTGCGGATGCAACGATAGACGTTCCGCCCTCCGCTTTAATCGAGCCGCGCCACAGACGGCCTCGAACTTCTGCAACGGTCTCGGTAAATTCACGATTTTTTAATAGCGCATAAACAAAGGCCGATACCATAATTCCGGTCAGCCCTCCGGCAAGTCCTTTAACGAAAACCGAAGCCAAAGTAGAGGTAAGAGTAAAAGGGCTTGTGAGAGAGAGCATCGCATACGCAGACACCCCGCCCGCAAATGACGCGACGACGCCTTCCGCAAGCGAGCGTTTGATTTGGGCAAAAAATCCAGCAAATCTGTGCTCAAAACATATAACAAGAATTATTGTGCCGAGCAATGCCGCTCCCGCGTAAGCTATCGCGAGCGCAAGCATTTCGCTCCCGGAAACGTTCTCCAGGCGCATCAGCGCTTGCAGAAACGAAAGGGTGGTGGCATTCTCAAAAATTCGTATGAGCAATTCGGCTAGTCCTACTGTCCCGAGGGCAATGCCGAAAGACACAAAAAGAGGAACGGATGTGCGACCGGCCGCGTAGTATCCTCGCACAAGAAGAAGCATGAGCCCCTGACAAACCAACGCGAGCGACAAAAGCGCGAACGAGGCGGCCGTGAGCCGCGTGTCCGTCCAATCAAAGGCGCCGCTTCCCAAAACTACGCGCACGATATGCGCACGCAAAACAATAACAAGAGCGGTTGCCGGCAATGACCAGAACAAGACGTGCCGCGCGGCCGTCGCGATATTTTCTATGAACTCGGCTTGCCTGCCGTTTGCGAGCGAGCGCGCGAGTGCGGGAAACGCCGCGACCGAATATGACGCGCCGATTATCGCGAGCGGCACGCTGTATAAATTGAACGAAAACATAAACACGGAAATCGAGCCGACCGCCAGCGTTCCCGCTATCGCTGTGAGTCCGATGAACGTGAGCTGGTTCATGGAAAGGGCGAGTGCGCGCGGGACGGAGACGGCGGCAGTCCGCACAAGCGCGCGCGCCTCCGCGAAGCGTGGCAACCTCCTGAAAAACCCGTCGCGAAGAATTGAGGGAATTTGTATGCCGGCGTGAAGCGAGGCGCCGAGGACTACTCCCCACGCGAGCCCCGGAAGCCCCCATATGGGATACAAGACAACTATCCCGAGAATAATCCCAAGGTTGTAGAATAACGGGGACGACGCGTAGAGAATGTATCTGCTTTTAGTTTGTGTAATGGCGGCAAAAATATTTGACAGACCGAGTAAAATTGGCTGAAGCAACATGATGCGCGCCAGCAAGGTGAGTGTTGATAAATGTCCCGCATCAACAAATTGCGGGAAAAGATATGCCAGCAATTTCGGAGCAATGACCGCTGCAATTGTGCCGGCGCAAACCGCAAGAATTGAAAAACCAAGAGACACCGTGTCTATGTAGTCTTTTTGCCCGCTAGAATCGCGCCTCGCAAGCTCGGGAATTATGACGTATACGGAAACGAGAGCACCCAAAGCGACGAACAAAAAATCAGGAATTCGAAATGCGGCATAATAGAGGTCTAATTCCGCCCCTGCACCGAACGTATACGCCAATAACCTGTCGCGAAAAAGCGCGAGGAGCGAGGAGAGGAGAGCAAAGGCCGCAAGCACATATACAGCCGAATGAATTCCCAGTACCTCTTTCGAGAGAAATTGAAGCGCTCGCTTCATCATACTCTAGCGCGCGTTTTGCCCATTTAGAGGGTCCTGACCATCCTTAACGTTTGCAACAGCCTTTTTCGGCATCGGGTCGCTTGGATTAAGCCTCGCTACCTCATCAAAGGCTGAAATGGCATCATCCTCGCGCTCGAGCTGATAATACGATAACCCTAGTACAAAAATGGCATTGGCATAATTTGGCTGTAATTGAACTGCTCGCTCGAGCGCGCTTGCAGAATCCTTATAGGATTTGCGGGTGTAAAGAACGAGCCCGAGATTATACCAAGCGAACGGGTCTTGCGGAGAGAGTTGCGCCACAATAATCGCTTCATCCTGCGCTTTTGCCAAATCATTACTTTTTGCATTTAATTGTGAAAGCAATAAATGCGCCACGGTGAAATCAGACTTCATTGCAATCGCAGCGTTTAAGTGTTCGCGCGCGGACTTGGCATCCCCCACGGTCAAATCAAGCTGGGCTAAACCCAAAAGAGGCAACGGGCTAGTTGGGCTTTCGAGTCGAGCGCGTTCGTAAGACTCGCGGGAATTTTTGTCCGCGCCTTCTATTCCACCCGCAGAAAGCTCCCCGTACAATTGGGCGAGAGAAAGCCAGTTCCGATAATTGTTGCTGTTTGAAGATACTGCCGAGATGCCATGCTGTAATGTTGTTGTCAGAGTTTCTTGCAAACGCGCGCGCAACGAATCGGATATCTTTCCTTCTGCCAGCAACTGTTTCAATTGCAAGAGGCCAATCTCAACCGCAGTGCGATGGGCTCGATCGTTAGTTCCTAAAACGGAAAGCGCATATCCGTTGTACCGCAAGGAAGCGTTGAGGTCGCTCGTTGTGCCGTAAGTAACAATCGCGCGATTCACCTGCGTATCCGACACAAGAGCCCGCAAAGATTCTATCGCACCAAATATAATAACCGCTCCGAACGCAACAACACCGGCCATAACAACCTTGGATTTCAACTCCATCCAGTTAAGAGAGAATGTCCGCGCGCCAACTTTTCCTTCGATCACATTAAGAGCAACAAAAATCCCGAGGAGCGCGAACAGTAGAGCCGAAAGCGCAACCCCCGGGATATAAACCACATTGAAAACGAAAAGATATAGAATGCCCGCAAGTATTACTCCTGTCGCCATCTTTAGAGGTGTGCGAAAGCGCCGGTCGCGCACGAATCGAACAACACTGGAGAGGATAGCGACAAGCAATGCTCCCCAGGACAAAAGCCCCAGGATGCCAACTGATAAAAGAGAGGTCGGAATAAGACCGATGCCTGAAAAGAAATCCGTGTTCCAAAACTGCGTAGCATTCACGGAAAGCGGTTTGTAAAGGCCCCATGTGCGCGTGAATGTGTTCGGGCCAGAGCCGACTATAAACTCGCGAGCGCTTTTAAACGACTGCTTGCCGACCGTAAAAGTCCCCTGCCACGAAGGGCGAACTTCAACCTGGGAAAGCTGTAATCGCGGCGGGAGTTTAGCATTAACCGCAGTCCCTCCGTAACTCAATCCAAGAGCCAAAATAGAGAGAATTATGTACGGCAGAGTGGCGCGAATAGAATTACTGCCAGTTACATTATTTGATTTCCAAACATCAAACCACAAATATACGCCGTAAAAAGCCGAGACAACGGCGAGCCCAAGCCACACATCCGAGGAATTTATAATCAAAAGGAAAGCCAACGAAACAACACCGGCAAATATACGCGCTAGTCGCAGACGAGCTGAAGTCCCATCCAATAAGTCACTGGATGAAATTGAAAGAAATACTATTAGACCGAGAAAAATTGCTAAATCATGCAATCCGCCTATAGCGCTTGATACTGTGTTCGGAAGAGCTCCGCCAAATCCGGAATATTCGGGGAAAGCAATTTGCCACAACTGGATAATGACTAGAACTGCGCCGCCAATAAATAACGCGCGAAACGCGAGAGTGATTTCGCGCATTCCGCGCGAAAGAACGAGAGCGAAAAATAGAAACAGCGAATATGACAAAAGAATCGCAACAACCGTGTCCTGCTCCACGCCGGTGCCAACAAACGAAAGCCAAGTACGGCTCGTGACTAGGGCCGACACTAAATATGAGATTGGGAGAAATGCTGCGACACCCAACAAAAAAGATTTCGGGATCTGCACTTTGCCCTCTGCAATGCGCGCGACTATCCAGGCGATTGATACGACAATAATTGCTATTGCGAGAAGAATCATTTTTGCCTGCGGTATTGTCACCCAAGAATTCGGAGTCAAGAAGAACGGCAGTGCGCCAAGAAATATTATAATTCCCCATCGCGCGACTGAATCTGCAGTTGTTTGGATTTTTAACATTTTTGTGGCATCTAACATATGAAAGGATTTTAACATATATATCGAATGGCAAGATATTAGCTCGTCGCGTGGATATCGAAACTTGCGAAATTCTTTTAACGGAGGATAATGTCGAGCTGCGTCAGGCAGTCGCTGGCCCGCAAGGGCTAGAGGAAAGTCCGGACACGCGCCAATTTTGTCTTTGACAGAATAGGCAGAACGGTAGCGGGTAACGCCCGTCGGGGTAATCCCAGGGATGCGAACAGAGACGGTTTTTTGCGAGAGCAAAAAACCGCCCCGTGAAATCGCGAAAGCAATTTCCTCGGGGCGAGCTTTTGTGGCAACACAAGAGGTGCAACGGCAAAATTCCTACTTGCGTGCAAGGCCGTGTCGCCGTAATTGGCGAAGAGCCGCTTGAGGTGATTGGCAACAATCATCCCAGATAAATGGCTGTCCCTGTCTGCCTCTGGCAGACTCGACAGAATCCGGCTTAACGACGCAGAACATGAAAAAAGAGTCCCAAAAGGGCTCTTTTTCATATTCTGGCAGTCAGACTGCTAAATTTAGCAGTCTGACTGCCAGAATTCCAACCAGTTGACTCTCTCTCTCTCTGATTTGCGATAGTGCGGGCTGGCAATAACAGTGGCTCTCCTGTCGAAAGAGAGCGCCCAAACGATAAGGGATATTGTATGAAAATAGATTTCAAGCCTGTTGGAGAACCGAACACCGCCGTTGAGGTTCCTCCCAACCGAACACTTTTCGCGACGGTCGAATACGCCCGAACTGCATTAAAGGGACAGGTAAGGTACAGTCCTACGAAGGCATGGATAAACGGTACCATCATCGGCAGAGGACAGTACAATACGATAATCACCGAAAATGACTGCGTGAAGATTGTGGAGGTCTCGGCTTGGTGAGCCGAATTACTGACCAGTATGAGGCCCGGCGCGAACTGAGAGAAAAAAGACTCGGTTCACCGGGCTTTCTCTTTTTTTGTATTTAACTACGCACTACTGACTACTTTCTACTGACTATTTTAAATTATTTCGCAGGTCCCCCCCGCGCACGCCAACTCCTGCGTCTGCTCCGTTTCGTCCGTTCGCTCGTAAATTATCAGCTTGGAGTAATCTATGACCGGGAATTTTGATGCGAGCGCTTCGTATGTTTTCTTGTCGATCGTTTCGTACGGCGCGAGTCGGTACACATGATTCTCGCGTGGCAAGAATGAAAGCCCTCCTATAATATCCCAATTGTCTGAAATCCACGCAACGACTGCAACCCATTCCTCGTCCCCTACCGAAATAGTCGCCGAAGGATTGTGTTCGGTGAAATTTAATTTCACCATTTTCCAATATTCAAGCTGTTCAATCGCCGTGAGGTCGTTCTTGTACAGGGAACCGTTTGGGGCTTTGACCGGAAATTCCAAAACGAATGTCGTCGCCTCGTTGGCATTCTGTCCTACCTCGGGATGCGCCTTCACCCCTTGGTCGCGCATCATTTTGTAGAGCGAGTCTGTCGCGGAGATGCGGACTCTGCGAATGTAATACTGCGAGTGGCGCGGATGAATTCCGGATGAACAATCAAAAGTCTGTGAGACGGTTCCCGAGGGCTTCACGCATGTGATCGAACTTGAGGCATTGATGCCGAAGCGCTTGGCGTAAGCGGCATTGGCTTTGATGGTAACCGCGCGCATCTTGCGCATAACTTTTGCATCTCGTACCGCGGGAGAATCCCATTGGCCTGTTATTGAAACGCCAAGCAATCTCTCCGCCTCGCAATTGTCCGTCCAATCTTTTGAAATGTAGTTGAACTTCGTGAGAGTTGATTGGTAAGTCCCGAGAAGCGTCGCTAACTTCGCTTTGCGAAGCAGAGTTTTCTCGGTGTCGCCCGCGCGCGCAATAACTTCGGACAAATTGCAAAACTGTTTGGATTGTAAAATGATTTCTCCACACGGGTTGGTGCCCACTTGCCCGATGAATCCGTTCTTTCTCCCATATTTCTTCCGCAGCAGTTTTAAACGGCGCTCCGGCATCGTTTCCGCAAGCGAGCCGCGGTTGAATATTCCCCGCTCTCCCGTTCCGCTTTTCATCAAAGCCACCCATTCGTCCATAAGCTCGGCGTTGGACGGCTTGGTCTCATATACGGCTGAATTATTGGCAACGGAGCGGTAAGGGTCCGTAAGGAAAAACTGGCCTTTTTTGGCGTCGCGAATCTCCACATCGTCCAAATCAGAGAGACTAATCATCGCGGTCCTCCGCACGCCGCCCGCAACCACGCACTCGCCTATTTTGCATATGATGTCGTGCGCGTCTATGTTGCGCAGGCGCCTTCCTTGTCGGCGCAAAATTCTTTCGCGCGCAAACGACAAGAGTGAACGAAGTGGCTCCGGACCGGACGCCTTGCCTCCCATAGTTTTCAATCGCGAGCCCGCCGGACGGATTTTAGAGAAATCAAATTCAATGTCTTTGCCCCCGTACCATGTGCGAAGTCCGAGTGTAAGCGCATCGCACCAGCCTTCTTTACTATCGGCAACGACATGAGTGCCCAATTTTTCTCCGGATTGTTTTTCAATCTGCGGCAACTGCTGAATGTTTTGGCTTTCAACTGCGTAACCTACTCCGCATCCTTGCATTGACAAATACATTATTTCCGCAAAGTCCTCGAGCTTCGAGGGCGCGGTGAAAGAGCAATTATAAAAACAGGTATTGCACTTGCGCGCGGGGTCGCCTGAAAATTGCATCGCGCGCATAGACGGCATAACTTCCTGCGCGAGAATCGCCTCGCGCACTTCTTTATATTCTCTCGTCGTCAACTTGTCGCCGAGATTTTCTTTCATGAAATTTACATATCGGTCGACTGTTTCAATCCATGTTTCTCTGCGCTGTTCAGATTCCACCCAGCGCGCATATGTGCGAAGGTATACAAATTCGCCAAGCGGATTATTTTTGAAATATCTTTTGCTTTCGGCCGCGAGTTTGCGGACGTGCTCCGGTACCGCACCCTGCTCTTTGCGAACTTTGGCCCTCTCCGCTCGGTAGAGAATGTATGCCTTCGCCGCGCCCGCGTAATCGGCAAGAATCAGCTGGCGCTCCACTTCGTCCTGGCATCCTTCTACTGTCGGCAGGAAATTCTTGTAGGTTTTAGCAATGCGCATCATTTCTCCAGCGACTTTATGAGCGACAACTACTGCCTCGTCTTCCGAACCCTCGTTCGTCGCAAGCATCGCTTTGTAAATTGCGTTAACTACTTTATCAAATTCAAATGGAACGATGCGTCCGTCGCGTTTTTGTACATTTGGAAGATATTTTTTGTAAACGCGAAGAGCAGGGCCTCCGCTTGCAGATGATACTCTCGTCCTCAAGGAAACTCGAGCCGCGTCTTTCGCGACCCTTATGTTGGAAACTTGATTCGTCATGCGCATACCCGTTATTAAGTGAATCTTTTTTTAGGGACGTTCATTGTAACTCCGGTTTTTTAAGCGTGTATGAAGAGCGGACTGTTGATAACTCTCTACAACACGATTTTCGCGTTCGAGCGAACAGCGCTTTGTGCTGTTTTAGCTTCAAGACACGCCCCGCGCTTTCGCGCAATGGACAAAAGGCGCTTTTTTGACTTCTAGAGCCGAACAATGTCTCCCACTTTCACACTATACGCCTCTACAAACCCACTTGGAAGCTCCAAAACATAGCGCGCAGGCACTTTAGGAGAAAAAACTGTCGGATACGTCCCGGGTCCGACCTTGTCAACCATATCTAAAATCTCACCTTTATCGGAAAGCCACAAAATGTCGATTGAAAAGAGCATGTCTTTCATCCAGAATCCATATTTTGCCGCCATGTCAAATATAAAAAGCATGCCCTCGTTCGTAGCGAGTCCCGTTCGTCCGCCAAGACCTTTTACCCTGTCTTCAGGGGTTGAAACTACTGAGACGCGGATGTCTTGGCCCGCGAGTTGGATGATTCGTAAACCAATCTCGGGGTTCAACGCCGTGTTCGTAATAACATTATGCGGAGCAATAAATGCAATGATACCGACTATAGCTCCCAAAATGAGTACGGTCTTAAAGATATTCTTCAAATTCATAGTTACGCACTTCCATTTCTATATCATATAGAGAAGTACGATGGACATAGAGACGAACGAGACGAGCCAGTAGCCCGCATTGATGAGAAAAAGCGATACCGGTTTTTGCTCCCACAAAACAATTCCCGAAAGCGCCGGCACGACGAATCCCGCCCACGCATAGAATCCAAGTTGAATAGCTCCTCGCACATCGTAAGTCCCGAGTTTAGATAGAAAAGTGGAAAGAACGTAGGCAGCGAGCATGCTTGCTAGAAGCGCCAGAGCCGCGTTCACGCGCATTTTCTTTTTGCCGCGTTCGGCAGTTTCCGGAGTGATTTCGGATAACCTCATCCAAACACTTCCGAAAACACGTGGGTGATACCAGATGAAACCTATCCCCGCGGAAACTATTCCGGCAAAAAGTATCTGTAGAACATTAGATAGAAGCATGAATAATCATTTTCTCTCTGATATAATTAAGGATTAGATTAAGTCTATCTTAATTTGTCTTGATGTCGATACCACCAACTCCTTCGATGAGGTCTCGTTTGACAGCAAGGCGGACGATAATCCAGTGAAGACTTATGAAAAATGAAGATTTATTCTTTCTTGCTTTCTTTCTAACAATCCTAGCGGTACGGCTTTCAGTAGTAATTGTGCCTGAGGTTGATATTCTTTTCAACAATATTATCATCCACCATTTTTGGTTCGGGTTAATTATAGCCGGAATCAGCTTCCTATTTACAAAGCATACATTGTGTACATTACTGCTTTTGGCTGTAGGGACTGGATTAATGATGGATGAATTGATCTTTGTATTACTGGGAGCTGGACACGATAAAGAATATTGGTCTATTCCATCACTGCTTGGCGTGTTCATTGGAGTGCTTGCAGCTTTCTTGCTTAGGAGAAAAATTGTTGCCTTTCTGGCTTAAAGATGTTTTTCCGGCATTTCTATGCATAAGTTTTGGTTGTATCGTGTTCTAATGTAATTTCAAACATAAATCCACGGTGGTCTGAAAAGGTCTCCGGCAAGACTTTGAAATTCCTGTGATTTATATCGTGCGACACAAGCGCATAATCTAACTCCATGCGAGGATGATACGAGGGATAGGTTGCCTTATGTTTATAATTCAAGGATAACAGTTTGTCTTTTTCTAAAATGCCTTCTATTTCCCTACTCCCTCCAAATGTATTGAAATCTCCCAGACAAACGGTTGACTTGTGACGAGTTAATATCTCCTTCAACTCTGTAATTTGCTTACCGCGAATATGTTTGCGCAACGACAAGTGCACCAATATTAGATTAATTTTGTTATCAACCGTCGCTTTAAGGATTGCCCTTTTTGTGCCGTGCTCGAATAACATCCCGGGGCTCTGTTCCAGAGGATATCTAGAAAATAACAGGTGAACATTTTGAATGGGAAGGAATTTGCGCCATATACCCTTTCCATACTTATCCTGCTCGCAAGAGTAAGGATAATGGTGGTGTAAAATTTTCTTAAGATAGGTATATTGATTGTAGTTTAATTCCACGAAAGCTACTACGTCTGGCCTTTCATGAAGAACACAGTCGATTATTGGCGTGAGAGACTTCTTTGTTACCCTTATATATCTCCAAAACAGCAACAGGTATTCGCTGTATCTTCCGGTAAGTCCCGTCGCATATCCGCAGTTAGCAAATAGTATTCGCATTGAGTCTGATCATACAGCATTCCAGATGTTTTTGTTATTCGGTAAAGGGAAAACTAGATTTCAATTTATTTCAATGTCGATGTGCCGGACGGAGGGAAAACGCTTTTTGAGGGTCACTTCAATCTCGTCAATCTTCTTCCCCATGAGCCGCGGTATCCTATCGGCATAGTCAACGCAGAATCGCTTGAACGCCTCATAATCATTTTTTACCTCTTCGTATTGTTCTTTGAGATATTTGCGCTGATACGCTTCTTTGAAAAGAGCGGGGCCGTTGAACTCAACCTCGCACTTGATTCGATACACTCCGATTCCCAAAACGGAAGATTTGAAATCAATCACGCGCTCGATAGCGGGCTCCGCGACCAAAGCGGAAATGATTTCCTCTCGTTCTTCTTCCGGAATTGAACGGCCCAGAAGATAAGAATGATTTTTAGTTATTAGTATTATCGCTGTTGCCGCCAAAAGCACTCCTATCACAAGCGACCCGAGCGCGTCCCATAAAACATTCCCCGTATAATAGGACGCGCCGATGCTCGCGGCCGCGACAATGACTCCAAGCACCGCAACCGCGTCTTCAAGATAAACCGCGAGGGTGGAGGGGTCAGCGACGAGAATCCTCTCTCTCCATGTCAAATTAGGATATGAATTCTTTAGTCCGCGCGCCGCGATCCACCATGTAAATAATTCGATTAGAAAAGACGCTCCGAGTACGACAAAAACTATTGAATGTATTTCGAGCGGTTGCGGGTTGATTAGAGAAGATATTCCTTTGTAGAATGTAATGCCGGCTCCTATGAAAAAAATCCCGCACGCCGAAATAAGCGCCCAGAAAAATCTCTCTCGTCCGTATCCATAGCCGAAGTCAGGGTCGGGCTCTTTGTAAGAGCGCCTTACTCCTATCAATATAAGAAGCTGGTTTAGCGTGTCAGCAAAGCTGTGTACGGCCTCGGAAAACATTACGCTCGAGCCGGACGCGAGAGCCGCGCCCGTCTTTATGAACGTGACGAGCGCGTTGCCTACAATCGCCGCTACGACTGGGATTAGTCCAACAGTTCGTACTGCCATATAGCAACTCTAGCACAATCTCCGCCGTCGCCCTCCCTTTTTGGAACAAAAAAGCTAAGTTTTAATACACGTCAAGATTTCGCTCCACATAATCCCACATGTATTTAGCGACATTGATAGGCGCACCCTCTATCGGGTCATGGTGCAAATTTATGAACGGAGTTGAATTGCATTCTATGATGCCCCAGCGTTGGCCAATCGGCGATTTTTCAATGTCGGGAATTATAAAATCAAATCCAATTATCGGGTCGCCAACTACGGCCGCCGCGGCTTCCAGAATCTTTTTTGTCTCGATATTTGTTTGTTTCGTTACTTCCGCGCTATGTCCACCATAACCAACGCCAATAGACGCAAGAAGATCAACGACCTCGCCTGAAACAGGAACTGTATCAAAATCACCCCCGGTGCGTGATAGGAAGTCTTTGTGCCTCTTGTCCAAAACAATCTCCGAAACTTTGTTATGTTTTTTTCTATTATTATCTTCTGTCAATTGAGAAATTGTTTTGACTCCATCACCAACGACGCGCGGCGGATCGCCACGTAAAACACCAGCCAATTTCCCATCAATCATCGTCGCGCGATACACGCTTCCATCGATGTGTTCTTCCATAACAACATAGTAAGAAATTTGTTTGGCAATATCGAATGCTTTTCTCAATTGATCACGGGTGTAGATGTGAGTCGTCGTGTGTCTTCCGCGCGAACCAAGCCGTGGTTTTACAATCACCGGTTTTTCCAGCGTCTGAAAAGCGCGCTCGCAATCATCATAAATTGTAAAGCTTCCTCCTCTCGGCACAGATATTCCAGCACCCAAAAGCTTCTCCTTCAGAATGGCTTTATCGTCCAGCCACCAGTCGGAACCGGTGCGCGTGTAAATCGGTCGCGGCAGACTGGAAAAATAGATCTTGTGGCCCATTACGTTCGCAAGATATGAGTCTGTTTGTTTTCCTAAAAATTTGATGCCCTTTATTTCTATTCCTCGACGAAGGGCCTCTTCCCATAGAACTCTCCCGCGGGCCGTACCTGCATAACTGGGATCGCTGTGGATTTTAATTAGGCCTAGACTGCGGAAACTAGCTAAAAACGCCTGGAAGGCATACTTGACCAAGTATCCGAAAATCTTCTGTTCTCTTTCTCCACAAACTGCGAGATACAGGCGATTTGCCGGAACGCCGAACGAGTTGTTCACCCACGCGGAAAAATGCGAAACCGGATTATTGCCGCAGTGAATGCATTGTTTTGCCATAAGGAATTTGCTCCATGGTATACCCCGTGAGATATTCACACCACCACCTAGCGGTGCGTCATAGGCTCGATGTATACTGTAGAGTATGACTGGTCACTAATTTGCGGCTTTAGTTTCTACTCTGGGATTAGCTTTCGCGCTTTTTGCGTTTTTTTGTTTAAAACATGTGTGACTGTTTGGTTTCATAATCTAAACACATTTGTAATGCTTTTGGGAATCTCATCCTTGCGGTGCGTGACGAAAATTAAACTTGCCTTGTGATGTTTTTCGATTGAATCAATTGCTTTCAAAACTCGGTCGCGGTTTTTGACATCGAGCCCTTGGCAGGGCTCGTCGAGAACGAGCAGGCGCGGGCTCTTCACAAGCGCCCGCGCCAGAAGTGCCAATCTCTGCTCCCCTTCTGAAATTTCCTCAAATGGTTTTCTGGCGCGCAAGGAGAGGCCAAAACTCTTTATCCACGCGAGAGCGATTTTGCGCTGGCGCGAATTGCACTTTTTATACAAACCAATCGAGTCAAACCATCCGGAACATACGACATCGATACACGAGGCGCCCGTTGGATAGTAAATTTGCAGTTCAGGGGCAACCCATCCGATTTTCTGTTTAATATCCCAGATGCTTTCTCCGGAGCCACGCCGTTTGCCGAAGATTGTTATGTCGTTGGCGTACGCCTGCGGATTGTCTCCGATTATGAGACTAAGGAGAGTCGTCTTGCCGGCACCGTTCGGCCCCAAGAGCGCCCATTTTTCGTTCTCTCGAACCGTCCAATTTATTCCGCGAAGAACTGGGATTTTGTTGTATGAGACACTCACATTTTTCATCTGAACCAGTATTCGGCTCTCCTTTCCGCTACGACTATTGGCTCGCATAGAGGTCGGGAGTTTCCCGCGATTGCCAATACCGAAAACGCCCATTTCTTGTAAAAAGCCCTGCGATATCGTGCCATCGTTTTTTATGCGAAGAACATTCGTGATGCCGGATGGAATTAGGTCGCGATTCGTACCTGCTATTATGATGCGCATTTTGCTTCGCATCAGAGATTTGAGATTTCGCGCCAACCGCGCCCGAAAACTTTCGTCTAGGCCTTCAAATGGATTGTCGAGAATTAGAAGCCGAGGATTCTGAAGCAGTGCCCGCGCGATTCCCAGCTTGCGCCGTTCGCCGTTGGAGAGTTGGAAAAGTTTCCTCTCAAGCAAAGATTTCAAGCCAAGCTGTCGAATGACTTTTCGTCTCCGTGCAGGAAACCCAGCATCTTGCCTTGCCTTCGCGATGACGAAGCGATTCGTGTGCCGAATGCCCTGCGCCGAAAGCAAATCCGATACTGATGGCGCATCTTCATTTAGGCCGACATTCCATCGTTCTTGATAAAACACCTCACCGCTTAAACCCCTTCTTCCCGTCCCGAATGCCACAAACGCAATCTGGTCTTGCGCTGAATTGCGATTTTCGTTCCCTAAAAAGTGATGTGTGATATTTCCTTTTGCGACAGGAAGAGTGCCAGCGAGCGCCTTTAAGAGAGCCGACTTGCCCGAACCATTCGGGCCAATTACAGCCCAGTGCTGGTTCGCTAGTATTTCCCAGTTCAGGTCTTTAAACAAAACCTTCTCGCGCAAACGGATTAAAACATTTTCGAGAGATATGAATGGTTTGGATTTTTGCATAGCCGCAGAGAGCATCGGCTATTTTCGCGTGGCGAGCGCGAATCGGTCGAAGTAGCTCTCAATGTCCTTGAGCGCGGAGCCGTACAGCGTGCCGCCGGAAACCGCATCGCAGAATACCTCCCGCGCGCGCGCGATTTCACGCAACCGGCCACGCCAGCGCGGGTCGGCGAGCGTGAGGTCGAAGAGCTCGAGCGCGCGGTCGCGCGCAGCGATAAACCTGCCTTCGTTTTTTGCCTCTGCCACGCGAGCGCGATGCACTTCGCTTCCGATGTTTCCGAGTTGCTCGGCGAGCGAAAAATTCTGCCATCTGCCACTCGCCAACGAACTATGCTGGAACGCCATATCAAAAATTATTCGTTCACGATGCGGCTTACAATACTTCGGATTTTCGCTCGAGTCGCTTCATCTTCTACGCCGCGCGTGCGATTACCGAATGCGGGCTTGAGATTGATCATAGAATCAAATTCTACGAAATTCTCTCCTTGTTCGGCCGGGTAAAGATTGATTCCCCAAATATCTTCGCGCTTTGACGCCTCTTTTTCGATGAGTTCGGCTTCGGCATCAGCGTGCAGTTCGGCTCCGAGCGCAAGCACTTCTTGCCGCGTGTCAACCGCCGCTTTCACAAGGTCGCCAAACCGCTCATTGGCGATTTTCTGCAATTCATTTCTCGAAATGTTGTTTTTAACTATCTGTATCTCCATAGCCGAATTATCATAACATCCATACTCCCCTCCTGCTCAAGATTTCTTCCAATTCTCGGGGCGAAGCGAGCGCACTGCGGCGCCCGTCTGCCACATTTCCGATTCGCGAATTTCTTTGAGTTCGGCATCGAGCTTTTGTTTGTAGTCGGGCTGGCTGTTTGCCTTTAGAGTGATTCTGGCCTCTTTGCCGGAAAAAACGCTCTTGTACAGCTCCTTAAATACGGGCTCCACGGCTTTGCGGAATTTGTGCCGCCAGTCCAGAGCTCCGCGCTGCGCCGTGGTACTGCAATTGGCGTACATCCAATCCATTCCGTTTTCTCCTACGAGGCGAATCAAGCTCTGCGTCAGCTCCTCGACAGTTTCGTTGAACGCTTCGCTTGGGCTGTGCCCGTGCTTTCGCAGTTCGTTGTACTGCGCTTCCATCACGCCCGCAAGAGCCCCCATCAAAATCCCGCGCTCGCCCGTGAGGTCGCTGTAGACTTCGTTTTTGAAAGTGGTTGGAAATAGGTAACCAGCGCCGAGCGCGATGCCGAGCGCGAGCGCGCGCTCCTTCGCGCGCCCCGTCGCATCCTGTTCCACCGCATAACTCGCGTTGATTCCGCTGCCGTTTAAAAAATTTATCCGCACGCTTCTGCCCGAGCCCTTGGGCGCCACGAGTATCACATCCACATCTTTCGGCGGAACGATGCCAGTCTGCTTGTTGAATACGATTCCGAAGCCGTGCGAAAAATAGAGAGCATCTCCTTTTTTGAGACACGGCTTTATTTTCGGCCATGTCATCATCTGTCCCGCATCCGACACGAGGTACTGTATTATCGTCGCGCGCTTGGTCGCGTCCTCGAGCGAGAAAAGAGTTTTCCCCGGAACCCATCCGTCCTTTATCGCCTTGTCGTAGGAGGGGCTTACGGATTTTTGGCCGATGATTACATTGATGCCATTGTCGCGCATGTTGAGCGACTGGGCAGGCCCTTGCACGCCGTATCCGAGTACGGCAATAACTTCGTTCTTCAAAATTTTTCGCGCCTTGTCGAGCGAAAATTCATCGCGTGTCACAACATCCTCAACCACCCCGCCGAAATTTATCTTTGCCATGTCTTAGATTTTCTTAAAACGACATTATAACGTGAAATTGCGTTTTGTAGAAATTTTAGCTGCTTTTTATGATTTCAATTTTTCGTTCCGTACTCTTTGGGAAGTCTGCATATCTGCCGATGCGATATTCTTTTTCGGATGGATACACGCGTCCAACTTCAACAGCTTCCGCCGGATAGTAAGGAAGCTGCCCAATGGATTTAAAAATATTCTCGAAGATGTCAAAACAAAAAGTCTTTTCGTTCCATACATAAAGGTCCAAGTCGCGGATTAACAGCAGAAGTAGTACGGCGGAACTTGAAATCACGACAGTTACAACATCAAAAAATAATTCCCCTGTGCGAAGGCCATAGAGCGAGAAAATGAACGAGAAAGCTAATGCCCAAAGAATAATCCACTGAAACGCGGAAAGGCATTTAGTTCCAAGGACAGTGAGCTGTTGTCTGGCGGCGATAATTGACCCCATATTCTCTCGAATAACGCCGTGCAATGTATCAAAGTATTTATTATATGGAAGCTCTATCATAAAGGCCTCAACGGACTTAAATTTGTCGTTAGTCGATTTCGCATAATCGATTATTTCAAAATCAAAAGCATGCCTTATGAATGCATCTATCAGTAAAGCGAGTTTCCCTGCAAATTGCCTATCATAAATTACAACATTTTGATGCAGGGAAATCCATCCCGCGGCTTCGGTCGCTAATATATTTTTCACGCTATTGTAATCTGTTGTGGTTACGACAATGTAAAAACCGGCAATTATGCCGAACAGAAATGCCACAACCGTTAGAACTGTATTTCCTAATTCCGCTGGTATAAAAGTGCGAGGAACAATAAACAAAAGTCCTGTAAATATTGCTACCGATATTAAAAATATGTTTCGTGTACTCATGATTAAATGGGTCGATTATCAAAACTGTCCGTAATCGCGCCTTGGCTTGCGGAAGATACCAATTCTATGTATTTCCGCAGAACTCCGCGCTTATATTTCGGCTTCGGTTGTTTCCACTCCCGCCTGCGGCGCGCCAGTTCTTCTTCCGACAATTCGACAACGAGAGTTTTCTTCTCGGCATCGATTGCAATTATGTCGCCGTTTTTAATGAGCCCAATTGTTCCGCCGACATACGCTTCCGGCGCCACATGCCCTATGACGAGGCCGTATGAGCCGCCGGAAAATCTCCCGTCAGTGATAAGAGCGACGGAATCTCCAAGCCCTTGGCCGATTATCGCAGAGGTGACGGAAAGCATCTCGCGCATGCCGGGCCCCCCTTTCGGCCCCTCGTTTCTGATTACAATAGTGTCTCCAGCAACTATTTTGCCGGAATTAAGCGCCTCAAAAGATTCTTCTTCGCTCTCAAAGACTTTGGCCGGCCCGCGGTGCGTGAGTTTTTTGATTCCTTTAATTTTCGCAACCCCGCCTCCCGGCGCCAAATTGCCGTGCATCACGACAATCGGCCCGCGCGCCATAACCGGATTCTTGATGTCGTGAATAACCGGCGTAATGGAATGCACTTTTTTGACGCCTTTCAGATTTTCCGCAACCGTTTTCCCTGTCACTGTGATGCAATCGCCGTTGATGAGCCCAGCGTCAAGAAGTTCCTTCATCACGGCAGGAATGCCTCCGGCCTTGTGCAAATTTACAGTCAGATATTTCCCGCCCGGCTTCATATCCGCGAGAAGCGGAGTGCGGTCGGAAATGCGGTTGAAATCTTCCATTCCAAGTTCGACTCCTGCCGAGCTCGCCATCGCAAGAAGATGCAAGACCGCGTTCGTCGAGCCGCCAATTGCCATCACGACTGTGATTGCGTTCTCAAATGCTTTTCTAGTCATAATGTCGCGTGGCTTCAATCCGCGCTTTATTAGTTCAGTCACTTGCTTCCCTGCCCTCGCGCATTCGTCTCGCTTTTCTTTTGTGATAGCGGGGGTCGTCGAGCCGTATGGAAATGACATTCCCATCGCCTCAATCGCTGAAGACATCGTGTTGGCGGTGTACATTCCTCCGCACGAGCCGGGACCGGGGCAGGCTTTGCACTCCACTGCTTTTAATTCTTTGGCGTCGATTTTCTTCGCCTGATACTGCCCGACCGCTTCGAAAATGCTCACTATATCAACATCCTTCCCGTGCAAGCGGCCCGGCATAATTGTTCCTCCGTAGACAAAAATGCTCGGCGTATTCACGCGCGCGAGCGCCATTAAACAGCCGGGCATGTTTTTGTCGCATCCGCCGATTGCGACAATTCCGTCGAAGCGCTCCGCACCTGCGACGACCTCAATAGAATCGGCGATAACTTCTCGGCTCACGAGAGAATATTTCATTCCCTCATGTCCCATCGCGATGCCGTCGGAAACCGTTATCGTCCCGAATGTCTGCGGTACCGCTCCTGCCTTGCGCGCCCCCGCGTGAACCGCTTTCGCGAGTTTGTCGATGTGCATGTTGCACGGCGTCACCTCGCTCCAAGTACTCGCGATTCCTATTATCGGCTTATCGAAGTCTTTATCTTTAAATCCCGTAGCGCGAAGCATGGCGCGGTTGGGTGCGCGGCTTGTCCCTTCTGTCATTACCGAACTCCGCGGTTTTAGGTTTGGGGTCTTGGTCATGTTTGTTTTGTAGAAGTATACCCGCGTTGGATAATAAGTTCAATCCAGCATATACATCGCCGCTTCATGCATAATCTCTAGCTCTGCATTGCGAGAGCCGGAAATTTGCAGTATATTCACGCGAGCGGGGTGGAGCAGTAGTAGCTCGCAAGGCTCATAACCTTGAGGTCGCAGGTGCAATTCCTGTCCCCGCAACACGGCTGTGATGCCCGAAATGTAGACCGTCAGGCGTCAGAATTGGTACGGTACCGGTCCCCATGGTCACTCAAAAAACCGCGCAAATGCACGCGCGGTTTTTTGATGATGTAGCATTTCCAACATATATTCAGTGCAAGTCCGATTCTCTCCAAAATGGGCGATTCGTGTTGCAATCGCGAAAAAGTTGGTGCAATACCGCCGCGGGTGTTCTCTCTTTTTCCTCTCGTTCTCGGCATTGGCCGTTACAATTTCTTGTATCGCGTCGTTCTTCCTTGCCCGATTCGCTCGATTTTTTTCAGGCGCATCAAGGCGTCGAGTGCTTGGGAAACAGTTGGACGAGCCGTACCCGTTGTACGCGCGATAGCTCCCGGCGTCGCTTCATCAACTTTTTGTACATATTCCCAAACAGCAAGTTGCTTCGGCGAGAGAAGCCGCTCCAAGTTCTCCTTTGAGAGCAAATCGATGGCGGCTTTCGACTGCGAGAGGAGCGTGTTCAGGAAGAAATCGAGCCATGGCTCAATCGTCCCCACCTCATTCTTGAACGTACGCTGACTTTTGCGGAGCGCGACATAGTATTCCGCTTTGTTATCCTCGATTAGTTTCTCGTGAGAGACGTATGGCATGTAGGCATATCCCGCGCGCAAGAGAAGCAGGTTCGTCAAAATACGGGACACACGCCCGTTGCCGTCTTCGAATGGGTGGATGTTGAGAAATTCCACGAGGAAGTCACCGATGATGAGCAGCGGATGTATTTTCCCGAGCGATAGTTCATCGCGCGTCCATTCGACAAGTTCCTGCATTTCTTTTGGTGTTAGGTATGCGGGTGTCGTGTCAAACAAAGTCCCAATCGGCTTTCCAGTTCCATCAATCATCATGACCTTGTTTTCTTTCTTCTTGTATTCGCCGCGATGCAACTCGTCTTTCTTCACATGTTTTAGAAGCTCGCGATGAAAGTGTTTGATAGTGCTTTCAGAAAATGGAATATGCTTCCACGAATTGAAAACATTCTCCAAGAGCTCGTAGTACCCCTTCACTTCCTGCTTGTCCCGATCGGCGAATTTCTGCATCGAAAGTCCGCGCATTAAATTTTCCACATCTTCATCAGAGAGTTTCGCACCCTCGATGCGCGTCGATGCACCGGTGGAAGTTACAAGAGTTGAGCGCTTTAGACGCCCCAGTGCTTGCGGATTCAACTGAGCGCCGCCGATCCATTGTCCCTTTAGGAGATCAATGTTGTTTATAAGTGCCCAGATATGCTCCGGGATATTCTTAAGACGTTTGTTCGGATGGTTCTTCATAACTTTGCAATCTCATACATTGAGTATATGAGATTATATTAGATAATCAAGCTGAGAGCGCATGAATCCGTACATGATTGTATTTTGTGGCTTGAGATATAATCAATCATCGGAACAAGACTTGCACCAGTGGTAATCCTGTCCCCGCAACAGAGTAACCGCCGGAAGGCGGTTTTTCTGTTGCGAGAAGAATCACTCAATCACCTTGAATTCTCTAAATGCTTTTTCGTAAAGCGCGATGACCCTCCGAACCTCGCGACTCGTGATTTGGAAAGATGCTCCCTCGTGGGCGACCGAATTGCGAATTTTGTGCGCCTCCCACGCGTCATCAATTGAGTTAAAGTCTGCACGCTCAACCTGTTTTAATTTGTCCGCCATAGTATCTCCCTTGTATCCCTTAAGGTCCAAGAGCTCATTCAGCATTATGTCCGCTTCAAGGATGGCAAGGCGCCAGTGCTGTTCGGAATCGGAATTTGCCTGCTCCAGCACTTTGGCCCAGCGTAAATGAGTCCTGGGCGCGTCTTCTTTAGCGACAGAACGTTCTGCCGCTTGGAATTTCATGCGTTCAAGATGTCTTACCTGTCTGATACGAATTGTGCAATATATAATTCCGGTCGCTAGAACAAGGGAAATAATCACGGAGTACGCTACAAACACGTCCCAATTATGCACAAGAGACGCGAATTCATCTTGTGAGGATGTCCTCTCTAGAAAATCGACGATGCTTCCAGCTGTGACAGGCTCAATAATCGGAGAAAAGCCAGCGGGAATCGGCCCAGTGCCGGAATTCTCAACTCCTGTCACGGTAGCAACAGTCGCGGGAACAAGCTTGAAAGCAACCTCGCTGATAAACCAAAATATCTTTGAAAACACCCCGCTAATTGATACGCCTCCGTCCATCCCGTAATTATAACCCCTTGAACTAGTTTTTAGCGAATAGAGTTTAGCGGATAGTGAACACTAAAAAATCTGAAAATTCATTGTTCTATTAAACTCGCTCCGCGTCTTTCCCGACTGCGAACAACAGTTCTTCGCTTCCGTGAGTGCCGATAATTTGAAATCCGATTGGCAAGGACACTCCTTCTCTTACAACCGTGCCACTCGGAACGGAAATTGCCGGAACACCCGCGAGGCTCACAGGTACTGTGAAGATGTCCTCAAAATACATCGCAACTGGGTCGCTTTTCTCGCCAAATTTAAACGCGGGGCCTGGCGTAGTAGGGGTAACGATCGCGTCAACCGATTCAAGAGCGCGCGCGAAATCCGCGCGAATTAATTCGCGAACCTCGCGGGCGCGCCTGTAATAGGCATCCGCGTAGCCGGATGAAAGAACAAAAGTCCCAACAAGAATTCTACGTCTGGTTTCTGGTCCGAACCCCGCCCCGCGCGTCTTTGAATACACTTCTTCGATTGTTTCAGCTTTGATAGATAAGCCGTATCTAATGCCGTCAAAACGAGCGAGATTCGTAGAAACCTCGGCTGGATTGATTATGTAGTAAACCGCTAAAGGAACTTGCGGATTTGCAAACAAATCAATATCAACAATTTCATATCCTTTAACGCGAAGAGTTTCTAAAGACTGCTCAAATCGCTCACTCGAATCTTTGGCCAGTGCGTTTGCAAAAAGACTCCGCGGCACCCCAATTCTAAAGGTCCGACCTTTTGAATTCCCAAGGTCGGACCTTGAAGATTCCGGCAAACTCGTACTGTCTTTTTCGTCATGACCTCGTATTGCATTAAAGAGCGCTTGCGCATCGGCGACAGTTTTCCCTATTGTTCCTATCTGGTCTAAGGAGGAAGCGGCCGCAATCAGGCCGAAACGAGAGACCGAGCCGTATGTCGGTTTTAAGCCGGCAACACCGCAAAAAGCACTGGGCTGGCGGACGGAGCCGCCGGTGTCGCTTCCCAATGCAACTAGCGCCATGCCTGAGGCAACCGCCGCGGCAGAACCGCCTGATGTACCACCCGGAACGCGAGAAAGGTCATTAGGATTTTTGGTCGGACCAAATGCGGAATTCTCCGTGGAAGCGCCGAGGGCGAATTCGTCCATATTCGTGCGCCCTAAAAAGACTGCCCCTTGTTCTTTTAGTTTTTTGATTACCGTTGCGTCATACGAGGCCGTGTAATTCTCAAGAATTTTGGAGGCCGCGCTTGCGACGCGCCCTTCAATCAAAATATTATCCTTGACCGCAATCGGGATGCCCGTGAGCGGTTGCGACTCTCCGCGTTCTATTGTCTTGTCGGCATTCTTTGCTTCTTCGCGGGCAGTTTTTTCCCAAACTTCCAGATACGCGTGAATTTTATCATCCTGCTTGCGAATCTCTTCCAGATAAGAATCGGTGAGCTCAAGCGCCGAGTACTCTTTCGCGTCAAGCGATTTGCGCGCTCTTTTAATCGTTATTGTTTTCAAGTCAGGCATTTTTGATTTTTCGTATTCACTACTTACTATTTACTACCAACTCCTTTTAATTACCTGCTTCACCGCGATGCTATCTCCAACTCGAGTCGGTGCCGCTTTTAGAAGCGCCTCTGTGTATATTCCCCCTTCGTGCGGTCCGCCGGCTGGCGGATCGTCCGCGCGCATGACATTAATGAGCGTCGTTGAGAGTGCCGTGGGTTTTTCCGACACACTTTGAATTGTCTCAACAAACTTTAGAATATCCGGGATTTCCTTTTCGAGTGTTGCCAATTCCTTGCCGGATACTTCCAGCCGCGCGAGCTTAGCCAAATTTTGAATAACTGCTTTTGAAATCACGCTTAAATAGTACAAGAAAAAAGGGTAGCGTGCGAGGATTGTAATTGTGGCAAGACCAGGTTATCTATATGCGCTCGCGGCGGTTAGAGAATTGACGACTGGAGCGGCCGTATTGGCGGAGGTCGCCGCGGGAGGAGTAACGGTATGCGTTATAACTTGCGTGTCAGGTGTCGTGTATGTCGCGCCTCCATAACCATTGCAGGAAATCCTGATTTGGTATAACCCGGGTGTATTCAGTAAGAATGAAGTATTGGGGCTATTTAGGCCCGTAAATCCGGTTTCAAACCATGATCCATAACTAGAATCTGCCCTGGATTTCCACCTGTATTGAACGGAGCATGAGGTAGCTCCTGCCGATGTCCAGGATAGCGAGGAAGGATTGCCAGATATCGATGAGGCGGCATCCTGACTGATTGTGCCGGATATAGGTGGAACAACCGAGAAAGTTGAGGCGCAGAAAGCGTAGGTCTCGCAACCTGCCGATTTTTGCCCGCCGGGGTTTTTAACATAGACCATGTAGGAGCTACTGCTGGCTAAACCTTTCGCAATGACATCAATCCGGCTTGATGAAACGATGGTTGCGACGAAAGTAGAGCTAGAGTTACCTATAGAGTTTCCATAACTAACGGTAGCTCCATTTTGGAAATTATAACCGTTAATTGTGAAGTTTGTTTGCCCCGCAGAAAGAATTGATGGAGAGATTGATGTAATAAATGGGAAGTTAGACGCGGGCGCGATAACCCTAAACGTCGCGCTTGGTTCACTCATTGCAAGCGTATCTTTATCCCTGACACGAAATGTGTAGTCGCCCACCAATCCTATGTGCCATGTGTACGGTTCGACTCTTAATTCTTGTGAGGAAATATATCGCGCCGGCACTTTGCTAGTCACACCCATGACATTGGTGGAGACAAGTTCCGCGTTTCGCGGGAAGTTGAAACCATTTATGACAATATTCGATGATACCCCGGCTGTTGCCGCCGTGGGGTTGAATGAGGAGATTGTAATGGCGGAACCCGCGGCGTCAGAGGCAGAAACCGGCGGATTAATGGTGAAAGTTTTGCTATCGCTTTTTTGACCGCCAATATTTTCAATGTAGAAACTGTGGGTTCCTATCGCCCCACTCCATGAATAAGGGCCAACGTCTATCCGCTGTGATGACACGTAGTTCGTTGGTAACGATCCGTTCGACGCGCCAGAAAAGACAAACTTCACGTCTTTCCTGAAACCAGAACCGCGAATTATCATCTTCGTGCTTACGCCTGATGTGACCGTGTTAGGAATGAACGAAGAAATTCTTGGCACCGAACCTGCTGCAGCTGATATATCAAGCGTAAATTCAGGGCTTTCCGCGATGACAGGTTGCGATAAAATACTGTCTATTCGTCTCACTCTGAGAATGTAAGTGCCAGTGGGGATTGAACTCATTGCCGCATTGCCGCCAGGAGGCTTAACATTCTGCAGAGCCGCGTTCTGCACAGGATTTAGAGTTTCTTGGTCAATGAGTTGAATATAGTAATTCGCCGAACTAGCGGGAAGATTCGCATATGTGACATTCACCGTACCAACGCTTCCTGAAACAACAGTGCCTGTGATGGTAGATGTCGTTGCGGCTTTTGCACCGCCAGCGGGCGTAGGATTAGCGGTTGTATTCGCTTTGTCTGTATTCACATTTATGGTTGTACTGCTTGCTTGTTGAGTTGTTGGTTCGGCTTTCGGTTGAGTAGTCGGTTGAGTGGTACGCGGAGTGCTTGGACAGACAACCAACCGATTCAGTAACGATCTGGTTCTACTGCCGACGTTGCCAGTCGTTACAATGCCATTTTTTGATTGGAGTTCCTTCACATTTTCGGCGGTGATTTCGTCGTAATAATTCTGTTTTGGATTAGCGGGTTGCATGTATCCCTCACCCAAGACACGGCTTAAAGCTTTCTTAAGAGCAATAATTTCATCCCCGCTATCCCCTACATCCAGACGAAAATCGGGAAAGTTGTGGCAATAAGGTTTGGACGCGGGCGCCGCACGCACTGTAACCGCGACAGCGCTTGTTGCGATATTCTCGACTCCTTGCCCTGTAAGAACCAGCGTAGAGGCTTTCTGTACCAATTGCGCGAGCTTTGCAAGGAACAAGTTTAGGCAACTTTGCCGCTCGGATTCGCTCATCGCGTACGTATTGCCGGTACACGCTCCCAAATCGCTCGCGGTTTGCGCTAAAGCGAGTAATGGGGTTACGAGAAGAGCCAATCCAACACCGCCGAAGAAAAGTCTTTTAAGCATAAAAGATGAATTGGATACGATTATTAGCCTGCGCATTTTTTATGTATGAATGTTTATCCTAAATATACACTACCCATGCACGACCGCATCAAGTTGGCGCAGAATGGCTAGCGCATTATCTTGAAAGATCAAAAAGATCAATTGGATGAAGGGTTCCTCAATAAATCTAAAAAATCCTTTTCGGAAAGTATTTTAACTCCAAATTTCCGGGCATCATCATATTTTGAACCCGGGTTATCCCCCACGACCACAAAACTTGTCTTTCCAGAAACGGAACCGCTGACTGCTCCGCCATTCGCGCGAATAACAGACGAAGCCTCGTCGCGGGACATCTTTGAGAGAGTGCCCGTAAAAACAAAAGTCTTGCCGGACAGCTTGTAGCCGGTAGCCCGTAGCCTGCTAGCCATTCGAATTCTCACATGCTTGAGCAAATGACTTAACATCTTTTTATTTTTCTTATCGGCAAACCAAGAAACAATTGAGTCCGCTACAACGTCTCCAACGCCATCGACATTTTGTAAATTCTCCTTGGTCGAACTAATTAATTCGTCCAGTGTCTTGAACTGTCCTGCAAGAACATACGCAGTCTCTTCCCCGACATGCGGAATTGAGAGTGCGGTAATTAATCTCGGCAATTCAACTACTTTTGATTTTTCAATCGAGGAGAGCAAATTACCAACTGATTTTTCGGCAAATCTTGGAAGCGCCAACAAATCTCCTCGCTTTAGAGTAAATATATCGCCATATGTTGAAATCAATTTGTTATCAAGCAGTGCGTCTACAATCTTCGGACCCATACCATCAATATCAAAACAATGTTTGCCTACGAAGTGATATAACTTCCTCTTAAACTGCGAGTAGGAATTCTTTGAAACGCATCGCCACGCCGCTTGGCCTGGAATCCTTTCTATTGCCCCATCACCTCCGCACGCGGGAACGTGAGTAGGAAATTTGTATTTCTTTTCTTTGCCTGTGCGCATTTCCGTGAGCACGCGAACGATGTCGGGAATAACATCTCCCGCTTTCTGTAAAATGACTGTGTCTCCGATTCGCACATCAAGCCGTTTAATTTCATCTTCATTGTGCAAGGTTGCTCGCGAAACTACAGAGCCGGCTACTGAAACAGACTCCAAGCGCGCGACTGGCGTCAATACTCCAGTGCGCCCAACTTGAAGGACTATGCCTGTGACTTTCGTTGTTACCTGCTCTGCCGGGAATTTAAATGCGATTGCGAAACGGGGAGCTTTTCCAGTGTAGCCAAGGGCGTTTTCGTATTTTCTCTCATTTATTTTTACCACGGCACCGTCTATCCAATATTCTTCCGACGTTCCGATCGGGGCGTCGGAGGTCGGAACTCCGACCATTTTGCGTCGGGGCTGCCACTTTTCCCAGTACGCAATGACTTCTTCGATATTTTTCGCGAGAGTGTGATGAGGGTTCACCTTAAATCCTAGCTCGCGCAAATATTCAAGTTCTTCGTTCTGCGTTCTAGGAAATTCTTCTGAGGTCCTTGCTACATCATAAATGAATACGTCCAGTTTTCGTTTTGCCGCAATCGCGGGGTCCAACTGGCGGATTCCGCCAGCGGCAGCGTTGCGCGGATTAGAAAATAGCGGTTCCGCATTTTTTGCTCGCGCTTTATTCAATTCTGCCAGATTCTTGGAACCCATCCACACCTCCCCTTCGACGATTATGTCTATAGGGCGAGAGAGCGAAAGCGGAACAGATTCAATGGTGCGGATGTTGTTAGTCACATCTTCCCCCACCTCGCCATCCCCTCTTGTAGAGGCGACTTTTAGCAATCCCTTTTCATACTCAAGAACGATTTTTAAGCCGTCGATTTTTAATTCGCAAACGTACTCCGGCGATGTATCGCCAAATGAGGGTTTTAGAAACCGCTTAACGCGCGTATCAAATTCTCGTATTTCGTCTCCAGTAAAAGCATCATTGAAAGACCACTGTACTACCTTGTGCCGGACCTTGGTGAAAAATGACAACGGCTCCCCTGCCACCCGTTGTGATGGAGAATCCGGGGCAATCAGCGCGGGATATTTCTTTTCCAAATTGGAAAGCTCATGCTTCAGAGAGTCCAGAGCCGCCTGTGAAATTTCTTCTTTGTCGTATACATGGTAAAGCCGGCGATGATAGTTGACTGCCGCTTTTAGTTTTTCATATCGCTCTTGGACTGATCCTTGGATCATAGTGTACAGGTTACAGGTTTTAGGTTATGGGTTCCAGTCGAATAGAGCCGCATTTGACGTAGTCGATTTCTTCTATCACATGACACATGAAACCTATTATCTGTTCTGCTAGTACCTCAATTCCACAGACCGTTGAAGTACACGCAGACTGGTGGGTATTGACGCGCACGCGGTATTGTAGCCGTCGGAACTGATTACTGTGTGAACATTTGGGCTATCATCGCAGCCGGTAGCGCATTTTTCAACTTTAACAATCGCGCATTTGCCATTTGGCTCAAACTGAAAGTCCATAGCATATGTATTCGGGGCTGGCGGCGAAGGGCGGCCTGATGCATTGAGCGGCTTCGTGGCACACTGTGGCTGTGGCGAAACAACATCCGTTGGAGTCGTTGTAGAAAAATAATTCCACCGGATGTCCCAATAGAGAGCGCATTCTAGGCCGGTGTCGGCGGCGTAAAAAGCAAACTGCGACTCTCGCCCAATTGAAGAAAGTATTATCTGCTTTCGCGCGATATCAAATACTGAAATACCGAGAGAAAGAACAACTGAAGAGATGAGCGCGGCGAGAAGGAGGGTGAAGCCGCGTGTATCGTGTATCGTGTATCGTGTATCGTGTATGGACTCATGCGCACGCATTTGACAGTTTTGGGGGTTCTTTCTGGGTTTCATACTTGATACAAGATATTTTATACACGATACACGCTATTGCGCCGCGCTACTGTCGTTTACCCAGCGATATAGATTCGCAGATATCGCTATGGAACGAGTCTGGTAATTTCCAGTTTTCCAAGACACAGTTACGGTCAGTTTAATTTCATCATTACCGCTATCAGGTACGAAAGTCGCACGAACGGCGCGAGTGAATTGCGTCGGCGTCCATGCTGAATTGTAGCCGTACAATCCTTGACTGCTTTTGCGAATCACTGGACACGCACCAGCGCATGGATCCATTTGGTCATCATTAGTCGTGTCAACAGTAAAATCTTGGTCATTAGGAATACTTCCTAAAAGGTCTACCGACGAATATCCAAGGGCGATTTTCAGAACATTGCCGTCTCTCACGTGCCGAACAGATTCTATCGCTTCCTGCGCGAGGTGAAAGGCCGTTATCTGGTCGCGAGCATAGAAAGCGCTTCCAAGACTCTGTGTCGTAAGAGACATGGGGGCAACGACTGCAATCGTGAGAAGTGATATCGCCACCATGGTTTCAACGAGAGTGAAGCCACGCGTATGGCGTATGGCGTATGGCGTATGGCGGGAATGCGAATTTGTATTTTTTTGTATTTTATACTCCATACTCCATACACGATACTCCGTACTTATAAGTCCAATTGCCGCTGGACGGCTGTAGCTTGAATGTTAAATGTCGTTTTTGTTTTCGCGTTTGTCGCGTCCGCGGTGCCTGTTAAGGTAATCACAACTTTGGGTTGCTCCGTATCTCCAGAGTTACCGGTAGCTGTCCCAGCTACATAGAATCTCATGTTATCCATGGTTATCTCTGATGACGTGAGCGCGACCGGATTTGCCCCTCCTTGCTCTGATTTATATATCCTCTTATCTGATACATCGTAATAATAAACCCATCTGTTTGATTGGTCGCAATTTTCATCACAGAAAGGTTTGAAGGCGATCAAGGAATCGCCATCAATCGCGCAATCTTTGGCCACACTAATATCCGATGGCGTATTTGTATCGCAATGATAATAACTTCCCATGCGGATAGAGCGCACCATGCCATCCAGCGCGATATTTAGATTATTCATGACAGATTGGAGCGCCTGCGCTTTGCGATTGGCGCCAGTGAGAGCCAGGAGTGCTCCGACAGAAACCAGCATGACAATAGAGAAAAGCCCGATGGAAACAATTAATTCGACTAGGGTGAATCCACGCTCATCGCGTATCGCGTATCGCGTATCGCGTATAAAGCCATGCAAGCGGGCTGAGCTGTGGTAGTTTTTCTTTCTGAATTTCATACTTGATACTCGATACTTCATACACGATACGCGCTATTGCACCGATATCTGCCCCGTAGCATCAACAACCACACTCAGCAGATCGCCGCGCGGTGACGCGAGAATAATGCGCGCGCTTTCATAACCCCCAGTGCAATGGCTATTTGTCAGCGCGCTTTGGCCGCTCATACTGATACAGGCGTCCGGCTCTGGACGTTTAAATTGGAGATCAATTTGCGTAGCATTCGTACATGTATAGGAATTGACAGCAGGCTTTGTGCCAGCCGGAGCGCAGAGCTTGTAGATGTAATAACCGCGGCCTATTACATAGGGAGACGGAGGAACATTTTCGGAGGCATCAGTGAATAGACCGTTATTATCTTTGTCGGCAAAAAGTTCATAGTGATTATTGTCGCTAATCGCAAAATGCATTCCATATCCCGCATTGAAATTGCTAGAACCAGAACCGCGCACAGATATTCCATATATCTGAGCCTCGCGCACTGAAAGCGCTATGCTATACGCTAGGTTTTGCAAAAGAACCGACCCGCCGTATTTTGTGTTATTAAATAAAACAACAGATGATATGACGACAATGATGCCAGCGACAACCATTAGTTCGATTAATGAAAAGCCGGTAGCTCGTAGCCGGTAGCTCGTAGCCGGAAAAATGCGACGGGAAAACCCCTGTCTGGCCACAGGCTTCTGGCTACAGGCTACAGGATGTGAGTTTATTGTCATAAAAAGGTAATTGATATTCCGTACATTGCTGATATCCATAAGAACACGCAGGCCACTATAAGAAATGGCCCAAATGGAATCTCGCTCTTCATTGTAATTCCCTTGTCCCTTCTGTACCAGAAGCGATGTGGGATAAATTGTGACGCAAAACGGTTCCAAAAATCTGATGAAAAGAAAATGAGCAAAAGCCCAACGACTGCGCCTGTGACAAACGCGATGAGCAGGGCAACCATTCCATAAAGAGACCCTAAGAGCCAGCCGATACCGAGGGCGAGCTTTGGGTCTCCTAGTCCCATCCACCTTCCATTTGATACAAGCCACAGGGCGAATATAGGCAGAGCAACCGCTGGACCGGCGAGAAAAGAGTATAGGGTATCGTGTATTGAGTATGGCGGGATAATAACGGCAGAAAGCAGAGCCAATGCGTTAAAACTCCAGACCCATGCGTCAGGGATTATTGTGTGCCTAATGTCATAAGCCGCGATGGCTATGAGAAGCGCGGAAATTAGAAGTCCGATTATCTTTGCGATAGGAACAAGCTCCGCGCCTCCTACAAGCGCGAAAAGAATCCCCGTAGAGAGTTCAACAGCCGGATATTGAATGGAAATTCTACTTCGGCACTGCCGGCATCGACCACGAAGAACAAGCCATGAGAAAAGAGGAATCAAGTCGAACCATTCTATTTTCTTCCCGCACGACATACACGCGCTTCTGCCGGCAAGCGCTCGCGCTCCAAAACGTAGAATAGCGACATTTATGAAACTGCCGATAATGAGGCCGAACAAACCAAATGGTATCGCGAGCATGTTTATGCGTTATCGCACCCTACGCCACTTCTCCCTCTTTGGAGTATCAAAAGTGGCGTAGGGTGCTTTCCATTCCTCTATCTTTAGAATTTAGCACTAAGTCGAGCTAACGTTATACGCGTAGCGATTAGCAGCGCCTGTACAACTGGTTGTATCTGCTTCTGAAGTCACGAGGCCGCCGGCAGTTACCGTAGTTGAGTCAGTTCCAAGAACGCTACTGCCGCTTGATTCAAGGTTCGCGCACATTTCATACCCGGTACCGCTTCCTAGCTGATCATACGGATAGTCGGTATTATCAGATAGATCTTTTGGGATTGTTGATATATATCCGCCCGTTGTTAGCGCGCTAGTCGCGGCGGGATAACTGCCGGTGGAATCGAAATAGAGTTCAAGAGCAAGCTGGAGTTGTTTCACATCTGAAATCCGGCGCACATCCCTCCCCTTTTGCCTTGCGGTGTTAAGAGACGCGAGAACGATTGACGAAAGCATTCCGATTATCGCAACAACGACCAAAAGTTCTATGAGAGTAAATCCCGCAGTAGAGTTTGCTTTTGCGGCGCCGCTGCGCCGCGGTGAGAGATGAAAACTTTCCCTGCATTCGTTATAAAACGTTCTCAAATAATTTAACAACATATACTGCCCGCCTAAGGCAAACTGCACTGACGGGGCAAATCCGCGGATTTTATTCTTTATAGCCATATCAATTCAACAAACTGGGCTATGTTCTATATCGTAACGCATGAAGCCTCTGAACAAGTAACGGTTTTCCCATCTCCCGTCGCGGGTATGCTGAATACTGAACCGGTTGTTTGCGTAATCGTGCCGTAAGTCCAACCAGCAGGTAAAACAGGATAAGCCGTAGCGCTTCCAGCACACACAAGGGTCGTACCCGGCGTTGTAACAGTGGTATTAATTGCCACAGCCTCATTCAAACACATCGACGCCGCCGTCTGTACCGCCTTCATGTTACTCTGGGCAGCCGCGGTCCTTCCTTTAATGCGGGCCGTGCTAAGACTTGCTAACACGACTGACGACAAAACTCCTATAATGGCGATGACCACCAATAATTCGATTAGGGTAAACCCTCGTTTTAACGATGTTTTCATAAGAAAAAGTTGTTTATTAGCTGTTAATCTATATTTCTAGGACTTCAAGGGAAGTATATACCCGTTTATACAGATGATGAATCAATCGACGGCAAACTTGGGGATAACAAAGCCCCGCGCTTTCGCGCGAGGCCGTTGACGAATCTCCTTATTCGCTTTCTTACTTTAGAGGGCAGTCGCTGTTGTACACGTAGATTCGCTACACTGTACTAATTTTAGGTCCGCGGACGAATAAGCGGAAATCCTAAAAGATACCCCTGCTACCTGATTAAACGCCGCGTTTAAAGCGCTGTTATTGCAGAACTTCGTCGCTCCTACCGAATCTCCCGCCCCCACAGCGACGGTTGCGTCGCAATATATCCAGCCGGCAGGCAACGCGGCATAAGTAGTCGGACTGCTGGAACAAAGAACCGCGCCCCCTCCGTTATTTGTCGCCGTGGGAGTAGAAACAGCAACTGAGTCCCCGACGCACATAGCCGCCGCGGTCTGTATTCCTTTCATGGTACTTTGCGCTGAAGCCACCCGTCCCTTCACGCGGGCAGTATTGAGAGATGCCAAAACAACCGCCGAAAGAATACCGATAATCGCAATAACGACCAGAAGCTCTATCAGAGTAAATCCTTTGCTGACTCCTCGGCTCGAAAAAGCAAAAGCACAGCTTTTGCTTTCTGCTCGCCCTACGTCGCCAGTAAAACCGCGTCTAAAAGTCTTTTTAATCATACCCAGCTGGATTATTATTCTAGATTGTTATTAATGTCTAAAGCTATTAATCAATCAACATGTCTATTGACTCGCCCCTCATTGTATACCCATTTCCAGATTATCAACCTTGGGGTGGGGATAACGAGGCGCTCAAAGATATGAGCTTTTTCGACGGCCTATCGGTTTATGATAGGCACCTGTAGACGGGAAGATGAACCCGCACCGTCGAAAAAGCTCATATCTTTTCGCTTAATTTGGAAGAAATGCAAATACAAAATGCTTTTGTATTTGCTTGCTACCAGCTACTGGCTACTGGCTACTGGCCGTTCTTTAGAACCCAGAGGCGAGATTGTAAATCGGAATCAGAACCGCGGAAAGAAGGACGCCTACCCCGACCGCAAGAGAGACTATCATAAACGGCTCAATTAATCCGACAAGCGTATCTATGGAGTTGTTCACTTCTCGCCTGTAAAACTTGGCCATCGTATCAAGAATGGTGCCCATATTCCCAGTCTCTTCGCCTATCTTTATCATGGCTACGACAATACTCGGCATTTCCGGATGACGCCTGAACGCCTCCGACACCGGCATTCCGCCTTTAACGTCAGAAGAGACTTGTTTTAGAACTTCCTCGTAAACGGGATCGCCGACTACGGTGCCAGTAATCTCAATTCCTCGCAAAATCTGAATCCCGCTTCGCAACATTGTGGAAAGGTTGTCGGCAAGACGGGAAAGGAACAGCTTTCGGTAAACATCTCCGATATATGGCACGCGCATACGAGCCTTTGCCAGAGCCATGCGCCCCGCTTCAGTGCGCGAATAACGAACCAGAAATATGCCTAAGAAAATGATGAGGATGATTATTAGAAGTATGTAGTGTGAGACAAATGTGCTCATTGTTATAACAACCTTCGTGTATACGGGAATATCTTGCCCAACTTCGGAAAGCATGCCTGCCAGATTCGGAACAACCAGAGTCATCATTAGTATCATCACAATAATAAATGTCGACATTACGAACGCGGGATAGATGAGGGAGTTGCGCGCTTTTAGGGTAATTTCGTAATTCCTGTCTAGATAATCGGCAAGAAAAGAAAATGTTTCATCCAGCTTTCCCGCTTCTTCGCCGGCACGAACCATGTTCACATAAAACGGAGTGAATACATCCCCGTGATGCGCGAGTGCTGAAGATATCGTACTGCCGCTTTGTATGTCGCTTGCTATCGCGCTTAATTTTACTCCAAGTTTCGGCGTACGCGCTTCCGATGCTAAAAGCTGGAATGCCCGAAGAGCAGAGACCTGTGCTTCGAAAAGAGTCGTAATTTGACGGGAAAGAATGACAATATCGCTGTTTGTTATGCGATCAAAATATTCAAGGCGACCGCCGAGCTTCGTAGCGGCTTTATCTGCCGCCTCAATATTGAATATGACCAAACCGCGCCGCTGAATGGCAACGATAGCAACGTCCAGATTTACAGCGTCAATCGTACCGGCTCGCTCGTTTCCTTCGGCGTCCACTGCTGTGTAGGAGAAGACAGACATAGTTCAGTTGACAGTTGACAGTTGACAGTTGACAGAAAAAACTCGGCAGTATTCCGCTCTCTGTAGACTGTAAACTGTAAACTGTAAACTTTTTCTCATAACAATTTTGCAGCCCAGCACCAATTTTGAACTCCAGAATATCCTGCCGTAATTTTACCTTGTGATTTAATAAGAGTATCTTGCATAGTTTTCCGAAGTATCAAAATTGGGGCTGGATTGCGAAACTCTAACTCGCTTCGCTCATAAGAGTTTCTGCAACATATTCGGATTCAGTGAATTCTGGTACGCGCTTTCAACCGTAATTTCGCCTCGCGCCACCAATTCGGCAAGCGATCGGTTCATATCTATCATGCCTTCTTCAGAACTAGTTTCTATCACCGTGTTCAGTTCGTGCGTGCGCTTCTCGCGGATAAGATTAGATACCGCTTTGTTGTTTATGAGAAGTTCATACGCCGGCACTAGCCCGCCAGAAATGCGCGGGATAAGACGCTGAGAAAAAATCCCGGCCATTGAAGAAGCAAGCTGAAGCCGTATTTGGTCCTGCTGTGAAGCGGGAAATGTATCAATAATGCGGTCTATTGTTTGCGCGGCATTATTCGTGTGGAGGGTGGAAAACACTAGGTGTCCGGTTTCAGCCGCTGTAACGGCGGCCGCCATTGTTTCAGGGCCCCGCATTTCGCCCACAAGAAGAACGTCAATATCCTGGCGGAACGCGGACGTAAGAGCGGTAGGAAAATCCTTCGTGTCTATTCGCACTTCCCTTTGCTCTATGAGCGAGAGTTTCGGTTCGTAAATATATTCTATCGGGTCTTCAATCGTTACTATGTGCTCCATTCTCTCGGTATTTATGAGCTCAATCATCGCGGCGAGAGTAGTAGTCTTACCCTGCCCTACCGGACCGACGACAATGAAAAATCCCTGAGATTTGCGGGCAAAGGTAGTAAGAATTTCAGGCAGATGCAATTCGGCTATGGTGCTTATCTTTTTGGGAATAAGACGGAGCGCGATACTGACAGAGCCACGCTGGTAAAACGCATTGCCGCGGAATCGCGTGCCATCCGCGGTCTCGTAAGCGAAGTCTATTTCTTGATCCGCGAAGAATCTTTTTTGGCGCTCCGTATTTAAAAGTTCTGCCAAAAATCCAAGCGTGTCTTCTTTTGTCAATAACGGCTCCTTTAACATTGGTGAAAGAGAACCTGATACGCGAATAGTCGGATGAACATCAACGGAAAAATGCGCGTCCGACGCTCCTTCGTGAACCAATACGTTGATATATTTTTTAAGCTGCGAGCTGTAGTCAATTGCCATGTGGATATTATAGCGTACTTTTTTGTAAGTATAGGCGCGCGCGGTGAATAGCATTCAAATCTCAATTTGCAATTTGCAAACAAAATTCCAAGTTCCAATTCCCAAAAACGAAATTCTGCTTGGATTTTGATATTTCGAATTTCTTTGCAAATTGCAAATTGAAGCTTGCAAATTATACTCTCTTGCGGGCAATCTCATCGACTAGGCTACGCAACCATGTCTTTTTCCGACTCCGGCTTCAATGGGGCCACCGCATCCTCATCCCCAGAGAGAAGCAGAGAACTTAGGTTATTCACCTCGGAGTAAGGGATGTCTTTATTAAATGCTTTAATCATAGCGTCCTCGCGCATGGTGAGCATTCCTTGGGAGCGCGCCGAGGCCCACAATCGCGAATCTACCGGGTTCTCAAGAACGATCCGTTCTATGTCGCTAGACATTTCAAGAACTTCAAACACCGCCATTCTACCGCGCATGCCCGTAGGGCATGTCGGCGTTCGCGTAGCTTCATACACCACTTTCGGTATCTTGAATCGATACTTTGGCGGGAGAGAGGACATTTGCGCTTCGATGCTTTTTCTTTCGCTTGGAGAGATTTCAAACTCCTTGCCGCCGTCAGTACAGAGAGTGCGAACAAGGCGCTGAGCCATTGAGACGACAAGAACAGGAGGAATGAGGTACGGCTCGACTCCCATATCAATTAAACGTGGAATTGTGCCGACAGCGTTGTTAGTGTGAATTGTAGAGAGTACTAAGTGTCCTGTTAAAGCGGCCTGAAACGCAAGTTTTGCAGTTTCGGAATCGCGAATTTCGCCGACCATGATGACATCCGGGTCTTGGCGGAGAGTAGTTCTCAAACCGTTTGCGAATGTATACCCAATCTCTGGACGCACCTGCGACTGGGTTACCCCTTCTACGAAATATTCAATAGGGTCTTCAAGAGAGAGAACATTTTTATGCTCTCTGTCTATTTCTCCCAACATAGAATACAGGGTGGTTGATTTTCCAGAACCGGTGGGACCCGAGATGAGAACAAGTCCATGCGGTCTCTTGATTGCTCCGCGTATCATCTCAAGATTTCTTTCCGTGAGCCCGATTTTATCGAGAGGAATAAACCCTTGGTCGCGATCCAAAATACGCAGCACGACCTTTTCTCCGTAATAAGAAGGAAACGTTGATACGCGGAAGTCGATTTGTCTTCCGTCGATTGAAGCTGAGAAACGGCCATCTTGCGGCTTGCGTTGTTCGTCCAAACGGATAGAGGCAAGAACTTTAACGCGCGCCACAAGCGCGCGCTGGGCGGCGGGAGGCAATATGACGCTCGTGTGCAATTCGCCATCAACGCGATATCGCACGCGTACTCCCGTCGGTATGGGTTCTATGTGTATATCGGATGCTTTGCCATCTATCGCATAACGTAGAATCGTGGAGACTATTTTTATCGTCGGCGCGTCTTCTTGAATATTGAGAACGCCAGTGGTGTCGTACTGGCCTTTTATTGCGGGGTCTTCCAAGTCTAGAGAGGTCATTTCGTTTTGATTTTGGGAAGACCGAGCCTTTTGTTCGCTCTCAAGGTCGGAAATTGCCCTGTCTACTTCGCCTCCCAAACCGCGATACATATTCATTACGCGCCCGAAATCTTCTTCAGATATTTGGAAAACTTTAAACGGTATGCCGGTATTACGCGCGATGAAGTTCAGCGCGTCTATTCCATCCAAATTATCCGGATCAAGCATTCCAACTTCTAAAACCCCGTCGGCCACGGCGAGCGGCACTAGTTTGTAGTGTTCAGCGGATTCTTCCGGTATCTGACGCAATACATCGTAAGCAACTTTCTTGTCTCCAAGAGTTCGCACTGGCACTGGACCCTGCACTGAAGCCGTCGCGATTGATGTTCCGACTGACCCTGAAATGTCTGTCATGTATTAGATTTTGTTAACGAATGTAATGAGTTTAGGAAATCTTATCGTGGCTAGCGAAGGCTATCGCGAAAGTTTACTTTCATTATGCCTGAGCGAAGATACGATATGCTCCTAGCATATACCCCCGTTAAATCCCGCTGTAGGAGGGGCGACACAGCCGCATTTAACATGGTCAAGAAAATATATTTCATACCTTCATTATTTCCCGGACAAAAACCACTGGCGACTTCAATCTAATGGATTTGTCACCGTACGCGCACCGCCGGAACCGGTCTGGGAAGCAGGGGTCGCGGGCACTTGTACCGAAGCCGATAGCGGGGCAAACGGGTCGGGTCTTCCAACTGGTTCTTGCGTGATTTCTGTACCGAAATCTTGCAAACCGAGAAAAGCTTTTGAGGAAAGTATAGTGCCGTTCAAGTCAACCGATCGCAGTATCAGAAGGTTTTTCACTATATCCTGGTCTTCATCATTTAAAGCGGCGACTACTTTTTCAGTCCCTAGCACCGCCTCTCTAGAAGATCCGGCGTAGGAAAATCCGTACCATATGGCGCCCGCTATGACGACAGCCGCAAAGGCTATTATGAGTTTATTGTTTGAAAGAAAGTCCGTCATACATTTGATATTATTTTAGCCAGTATGTTCTGAGAGTAATGTCGTACCTGTAGGGAGTTTCTTGCGTTTGTATTTGCCCGCTTGCCGTCTTCGATCCTCCTCCAATCACGCTTGAAGGCCTTGCCGTACTACTATTGCTTTGCGCGTCAGGCAAAAGATAAAGAGATGCAAGATCAACAATACGCAGGCTTGACTCAAGGCTCTCCATAAACTTCATGAAATTAGAGTACGTGCCATGCGTAGAGAATTTCAGCGTTAGCGAATCATATCCTTGTTTGCCAGATGCGATTGAACCGATAACTGTCTTTTCGGAGGTCTCGCTTAGAGACCGGCTAATAACGACGTTTTGCACGGCCATTCCAAACCTACTCGCTAGGCGATCGAGGTCGAGAATAAGCCGGACATTATCGACGTGATCTGGCAAAAGTTTGTGCAGTCTATCGATAGCGTCGGGGTTAAAAGCATTGTACTGCGCAAGCAGGGTTTCCTGGCGCTTTTTAAGTTCTGTTGCTTTATCCAGGGCCAGATTGCGCTGATCTATTTCTTTCTGAAGCGCCTGTGTCTTTCCGTATGTTGGTTCCGTGTACATGAAAAACACCGCTCCAGCTATCACAAGACTCGCTATAGAAATAATAGTTTTTACCATATTACTGTTGCTTGACGGGTACAATCAAGGAAGGCAAGGAGGGATCGGGTGGAAAGAGCGTAGAGGTAGGATTTCCTTCCGCAACTGATTGAGCGTAACGCATTGCGTTCGTATTAACGATACCGGAAAAATTGAATAGAACGCCACCTGACTGACGATTAATATTGGAGAAAATGGGGCTAGTTATAATGCCGCCTTTGCTGAAAAGATCGGCCTGCAGCGCGACGGAGTTCACGCTCTCCGCGATACCGTTCATTTTCACAATCATCTCTTTTTCGCCTCCAGTTTGGATTTCAAGGGAGCGAAAAGACACCGTGTCCAATGTGTTTTTCTCCAGCATGTGGAAGAAAATGGAGGGCGCAATATGATTTTCCAAAATCGCATCCGCCATCCGCATTCTGTCATCCAAGCGAGTAGCCATCTGTATCAAATCAGGG